>OHMG01000637.1_pt1 | contig 13055 bp, 9 predicted proteins | sample 1569281 | NCBI WGS metagenome assembly OHMG01 (sample SAMEA3879581, study PRJEB24766) | human gut metagenome | biome: human-associated habitat; feature: feces | place: USA | collected 1985/1987 | reverse complement strand
CGATACGATCCCGGTCGAGGTCGGGTTTACGGCCGAGGGGTGGTTCTCCGTTCGCATTCCGGCACTGCTGCCGAAGAAAGCGACCGGCTCAGCGGACTATATCCGATCCTACCTCTATCCGGCCATGCGGAAGTTCTTTGAGGGTAAGCCTCCGGTCCGCTTTCGGGATTGCGTGCTTGCCTACCGCCATGTGTATGACAGAAGCCGCCCGGAACGGGCCATGCGGGATCACGATAATATCGAAACCAATATGGTTACGGACATTCTGGCATTGTATGTTCTGCCCGACGATCATCCGGCAGTTTGCTCGCATTACTATTGCAGCGCAGCCGGAAGCGAGGACCGCACGGAAGTCTATGTAATTCCCAAACACGATTTTCCTATGTGGATGGTCGAAGAAAAAACGCTGCCGGATAAGGGGGTGAAACTCTATGAATTCCGCTTTTGTTAAGGAAAAAATCTTATGTAAAAACCGCCGTTTTCCGCCCCGGAAAACTTACATAAGAAATTGGGAGCCCAAAACGCCCGGTATAGCGGCGATTTGGGGCAGATTTCACGGCGGAAATTCCGACAAAGAGAGCAGTCATGTGGTCGGAATTTCTTACAAAGCGAGGTGATGCGCCTATGCAATACTTCCGCCCGGGCAGTCAGCTCCGGCAGCTCATCACAATGCTTTCCATCGTCGGTGAATATCCGATTCGTTCGCTCTACCTACTCGGCAATGAACGCGCTTACAAAGCTCTGGTTCATAAGCTCACCACGCCGGAAACATTCCGCATCCCTCAGACGGAAACGGAACTAACCACACGCCTGCTTACCGTTACCGGCAAAGGCAACGGCAGATCTGTGCGCTTTTATAAAGGCGCTCTCCCCATACTGGATTGGCTTCACCCTGACGCTTACCGGTATTACATGGACGCCTTTTGGGGACACAAATTCCCCGGGAATGCCGCACATAGGGACAGAAATCACCGTGTTGCCGAAGCCGTGGCTATGTGTATGCGCTCAGGTATTGAATGCCGACCGTATATGCTTCCCATTCTTCAAAACCGAACCATCACCCAACGGATTCCCGATGCACCTTGCTTTTATCTTGCCAAAGAGCTGAAGAAGCTCGGCGAAGCGGAGATGAATAAAACGATGTTTACCCGGATGGTGGGAACAGCCTATCTCGGACAGCGGCCATACGCCGTTTATAACACACGCAGCGCCGTGATGAAATGGAGCGGCAAGGGCGAGTTCAAAACGCTGCACAGCGTCATTGAGATCAGCCGTCTGAATGCCGGCACCGATGCAACGCCGGCCGCCATTCTGTTCGGCCAGTCTGAGAGCGTAGCGTTGAAGACACTGCTGGAGTCCGACACAACCAAACGGCCAGAGTTCCGGTTTGATGCCATCTACCGCAATCTGCATTTCATTCCCATGGATGAGGATGGCATTCGACAGCTGCGCCTTATAACAGTACCCGATTGGAAAGAACGGCTTTTGGAGCTTCTATTTGACCCGGAAGTGCGAACCTATGACCGCGGGCTGTTTGAGTATGACGCAAAAATCGGTGATGCCTATGTGTTCTCGCATCTGGACGGAGATCTCGCAAGGCTGGTTCGCTTTAAGGAAGCCGTCCAGAATCAGCGTGGAAATTATGAGGTGCTGTGTTACCCATACCAGATGACATTTATCCGGGAATATCTCGGGAACCATGTAACAATAAAAACGATTGGGCTTGACGCTGTGGAAGCAGAACTCGACCCGGAAAGGAGGGATTTATTTGAACGATAAAAACCGCAAGATAGCCATTATCATCGCCGCCATACTGGGATGCGTCGGGCTGTTCTATCTGGGCGGCATGCTTGGCCAATTGCTCGGCAACTACGCAGCGTGGATGGACAGCGGCGGCGTTTCCGGTGAGAGCACGATGAAGCCGGTAAGCTGGAACCCGCTGATTTGTTTTCCGGCGGCTTTCAGCGGGAACGGGATCAAAGGCATCCTGATGATCCTGCTGATTGCCGGCGCCATCTTTGCCTATGTGAAGCTCCACGATAAGTTTGACGGGAAGCAGCATGACCCCCGCGGCTTTGCCAGAAGCAAATCCGGCATCTACGGCACGGCATCCTGGATGGACGAAAAAGAAATGAAGGAAGTTCTGGAGATATCGTCGGTTCCTGATGCCAAAGGTACGATTCTTGGCGAGTACAATGGAAAAGCCGTCTGTATGCCGGAGGACACCAGACTCAACCGCCATATCGCCATTTTCGGCGCATCCGGTACCATGAAGTCGCGTGCGATTATCCGAAATGCGCTGTTTCAGGCGCTGCGGCGCAGCGAGTCCGTAATCGTGACCGACAGCAAGGGCGAGCTTTATGCCGATACCTCGGAAATGTTCCGAAACGCGGGCTACGATGTGAAGATCTATAATCTCGTATCCCCTGAGCACAGCGACTCGTGGAACTGTATGTCAGACTTGAACGGCGACACATTGATGGCGCAGGTGCTGACCAATGTCATCATCGGCAACACCAGCTCAGGCAAGGGCGACCACTTCTGGGACAACGGCGAGGGCAATCTTTTGAAGGCGCTCATCCTGCTTATCGATCAGGATCGGACCCGAAACCCTGATATGAAGCATCTGTCCGCCGTATATCAGCTGCTTACGCAAAACAGTGAACGGCAGTTGACCGCTATGTTTGATAAGCTGCCGCTTGACCATCCGGCACGGGCGCCGTTTAATCTGTTTGCTCAGTCCAGTGATACGGTGCGTTCCGGCATCATACTGGGGCTGGGCACACGCCTTCAGGTGCTTCAGAACCAAGCAGTCCAGCGGATCACGAGTCGGTCTGACATCGACCTGACGGCGCCCGGCAGAAACAAATGCATCTATTACATTGTGCTGAGCGATCAGGACGCTACGATGGCGTTCCTGTCATCGCTCTTTTTCTCATTCATGTTCATCAAACTGACTCGATATGCCGACGGTCGTCCGAACGGCCGCTGCGATGTGCCCGTCAATCTGATATTGGATGAGTTTAACAATGTGGGCCGCATTGGAGGTGCGGAAGACGGATCCGATTTTGCAAGATCCCTTTCTGTTGTGCGGTCGAGAGATATCCGCGTCATGCTGGCCGTGCAGAGCCTCGGTCAGCTGCAGAATCGGTATCCCAAGAATCTGTGGGCCGAAATCATCGGCAACTGCGACATCCAACTGATGCTCGGCTGCACCGATGATGTGACCGCCGAGTATATCTCAGCCCGGTCCGGTGATATGTCGGTGCAGGTCAATTCCACCATGACGGTCCGTCAGACCATCGCGGTGGCGCAGGTCATTCCCCAGTACCGTCATACCGAAGGTCAGGGACGCAGACGGCTGCTTACACCGGATGAGGTTTTACGGCTTCCCAATGAGGAACTGCTCTGCATCATACGCGGACACAACATTCTGAAGCTGAACAAACTGGATTTCACAAAGCACCCGATGGCAAAGCAGATTGTAAAGGCATCGGTATATGATTATCAGCCGGCAGCCGATACGATGATTCCCGAACCGATCCGGTCTGACATCGAACCGACACCATCCAAGAAAGCGGCGCACAAGAAAAGCTTATACAGCTCGGCACAACCGCCGAGTGAATTTTAACAAATAAAGGAGGACAATCTATGCCAACCAAAAAGAAAGCAGAGCTTCCCGAGGAGATGACGACTCCTTTGGAGGCGCAGGAATCCCAGACTGAGGAGAATATAACGGCATCACCTGCCGAAGGGGCACCGGATGACACCTGTGATGCCTCGCTCTCCCAGACTGAAACAGATTTGAAGGAAGCGGAGGCCTCTTCGGCCGGAATTCCGGATGGAGCTCTCAACGAACCGACCGAATCTCAGACCGAGGTTAAAAAGCCCCGCAGGCGCAAGAAGACAGAGCCGGAACCATCCCAGTCTGACACAGAACCTGAAAATGCACCGAATGCCAAGGAAGACGGCGTCGATGCAGCGCCAAAGCCCAAGAGAAAACGCACTTACACCAAACCGAGCGTGTCGGTACTGCCCATTGACGATCGTCCGACGGTCGAAACGGAGGCGGATAAGGCCAAAAACGACCTGCTCGACCTCATTGAGTCACAGCGAAGCGGCCGTATCCTGACCGGAACGATCCAGGGTGTGGAACAGTCGGCGGATAACCCCCGTCATGCCTTCGCAGTCCTGTATCACGGTGAGTTCAAAGTCATCATTCCTGCCGCTGAGGCAGTCGAACCGCCCGAGGACTATCGTGGACGAGATCCGGATGAGGCACTTCATTACATGCTGACTAAGCACCTCGGCGCCGAAGTCGACTATATTGTCAAAGGCATCGATCCCAAATCCGGTATTGCAGCGGCGAGCCGCCTTGAGGCTATGCGTGCCCGAAGAAAAGAAATGTATTTTGGCACAGACCGGGACGGCAACAACCGCATCTATGCCGGTGTTTGCGCAGAAGCCAGAGTTGTCTCTGCCATCCGTGCAGGAATCTTTATCGACCTGTTCGGTGTGGAGAGCTACATTCCCCTCAAGGAACTGAGCTACCAACGCTGGATGGACGCGGCGGCTCACTTCCAGCCCGGACAGCGCATCCTCGTCAAAGTATTGGATGTAGATCGCAGCGACCGTGACCATGTTAGGGTTTCCGCCTCCGTGAAACAGGCGGGAGAAAACCCGTATGAGAAAGCCCTGCGCAGATATTCCGTTGGCAACCGTTATGTCGGTACTGTCAGTATGGTGGATGTGAACGGCGTGTTTGTGGCGCTGGACGGCGGCATCGACTGCCTGTGCAGTTATCCCAAACGGGGACGCCCGCCGAGAGGTGCCAGAGTCACCGTTCGGATCCTCGGGATCAATCACGAGACCAACCGGATCTGGGGTGCCATTACCCACATTGCCATGCCGCATTGAGAAAAGAAAGGAGATTCTATGCTACATTGTGATCTGAGTCAGAAAGAACAGCATCGCAGAAAAGAGATCGCCGAACATACCCGTCAGATGCTTCTGACAGAGCTGCCGATCGACAGTCAGGATGAAACTTCGATCATGGGCCGGTATCGGGATTATTACCTGCAGATCTCGTTTTCCGAGCTACACCCGCTGATGGTGGTTTGTCTCGCCAAGGCGCTTACCCATCCGGGTACCGCAAAGCAGTGTCGGATCGCAAATGATCTGAATCTGAGAAGCGTGCTCGGAAGTCATGCGATCAACGACGAAGTCGGCTGCTATTCCTACCGTGCCACACACTGGCTGGATACCGAGTTGGATGCCAAGCGATTTTACGAAATCCTCGACCGGTGCGTCGACGAAGCGGACCGCGGCTTTTATAAGCTTGCGTGCTGAGTTGTAAAATCCCAGACTCGTCCGTGTAATGATGGTAAAAACACGAACCGGGAGTATGCATCATGAAAAAGCTTTTGATTTTATCCTGCGCATTGGCATTCTGCCTGACACTTGCCGCCTGTCATACCACAGACTCGGCTGATAGTTCTGTACCTTCTGGGATCCCGGGCTCAGCAATTGCCAATGAGTCCTCTGCTCACCAGACTGAATCGGAGAGTTCCCTGGAGGAGAGCCAGACATCTCAGGATACGACCGTCACATCAGACCCAACCGAAAGTGAGACGACAGCCCCTGCCAAGCCGGCGGATCCCATGTCGACTACCGAACCGGAAAGCGAGAAGGCCCCTGAGTCTACGACTCCCCCTCAGACCGAGCCGGAAACAAAGCCTACGGAACCGCCTTCGGAATCCGCGAAAGCGTATGCCGGGGCCGAGGACACACGGGCGGTTGCTGATAAGGTGCTGGAGTACATCAACAGCTTCCGCACATTTTCCGCAGTCAAACTGCCGGGTCTTACGAGCTATGCTGAGTATCGAAGCCGACAACTCATCCGCAATTTTGCGCATGATACAAACGATGAGCGCGCAGCGGCGACAGCGCTTCAGTATGGCGAGTATGTGGACCCGAGCGTCTACGGCGGCAGCGGCGAGCCGTACTACCGTGCAAATGCCAACGAAGCCATTGCAAAGGCCGGTTATGTCGGTACGGTGGACGAAGTTGCCTATCGGCTTGCGACCTTGGTCAGAAACAGTGCGGAGCACTGGTGCTATATCGGCTCGGCCGAGTATGGCTATATTGCCGTTGGCGTAACTTATGAAAGCGGTATGTGGTACTGCGACATCGCAGTTGCTGCCGAAAACACGGACAATCTTTAAGAGCCATCAAGGAATTGCAGCCTCACCCAAAACGGTGGGGCCCTTTTCATATCCAAATCAAGAAAGGAAGATACCAAGATGAACAAGAAATTCACCTCACGCATCCTGTCAATGCTTTTGGCAGTGCTGATGCTCATCTCGATGATGCCGACAAGCGTTTTTGCGGCACCGGCATCTGACATTCCGGCAGAGATGCTGGACAATGTTTTCCTCGACGCGCTGGAGTACACCGGCTATAAGGTACAGGCGCAACGAGATGACGGAACAATTTTCAAAAAGTACAGCGGCGGCGCAACCGCCTATCTCTCGAAAATCTCCTACGGGATGAATAAGTACGGCACGGAAACCGTTGCAAAAAGCGGTACGGCAACCGGGCTTGCACCGGATATCGCCGGATTCGAGAGCAGCGGCCTTTGCTGTGCCTCTTTTGTTTCGTATGTGTACTACAACTATCTGCCGAACATTGCGGGCATTGACACCAGCAGTGCAACCCGCCCATACAATCTGCGTACCGCAACGGCATATAACGCCGCTGCGAATGCTTGGGTCAGCGCCGGTACGGCACGCCGCATCAGCTTCAGTCAGAATGCGAACGGCAACAATTTTATCCCCAGTGAGGATATCCCGATCGGGTCCCTCATCATTTTCAAACACATTCCGACCGGGGACATCGCCCATGTTGCCGTGTACGCCGGTTATTACAACGGAACCCACTTTGTTTTTCATGTCGGTAACGATAGAGGACCGGAAATCAGCTCAATCGTCGGCATGTCTAAGGGTGATTACCCTGAAGCCGTCGTACAGGTCGTTACTCCGGAATTCGTAGAGGCAGCCGGCAAAATCGAAGTTTATAAAAAGGATCCGAAGGGCGCAGCACTGAGCGGCGCCTATTTTATTGCCACCAATACCTCGACCGGAACAGAATATGCCATCGGACCTACCGACAGCCGCGGCTACGCCTGTACCAAAGAGCGACTGCCGTTTGGCACTTACAGAATTGTGGAAACGGTATTCCCGACGGACTACACCTATTCGGGAACCAAGGAGTGGACCCGCACGGTCAGCGCTTCCAATAACGGCGTGGTGACGATTGAGGCTGTCAATGAGCTGAAAAAAGGCAATATTGAGGTCTACAAAAAATCATCCGGCACCAACGAGGCACTCAAGGACGCCATTTTCACAGTCTACGATATGTCTGGCGCAAAGGTAACAACCATCGGACCGACCAACGACCGTGGCTATGCCAAATCCGCAGATATTCCTTACGGCTCATACCGAGTGGTCGAGACGACCTTCCCATTCAACTATGAGCCGGACGGCCAGACGGAATGGAAGGTCACCATTGATACCGCACACGGCAGCCTGGCAACGGTCAATGCTTATAACCGGCTCAAAAAGGGTCATATTGAAGTTCTGAAATCCGATGCCGAATCCGGGAAGGACCTCAGCGGAGCGGAATTCACTGTCTATGATCTGGACGGTGAAGAAATCGCCGTGATTGGCCCTACAGACAAAAACGGCTATGCCAAGTCCGGTGAGATCATCTATGGCGATTATATTGTGAAAGAGACCAAGGTTCCGGTCAATTACCAGCCGGACGGCGATGCACAGTGGAAAGTGACGATCGACGATAACAGTCCGCTTATCACTTTAGACATTGCCAACCTGCGCCAGTATGGTATGGTCAAAGTCCGCAAAACTGCCGAAGACGGTTTGGTGGAGGGACTGACTTTCCGCCTGACCGGCACCTCCGAATACGGCGAGCCCGTAAATATGGCCGTTGCGACCAATGTGGCCGGCACAGCCGTGTTTGAGCGCGTCCCGATCGGTACAGACTACACACTTTCCGAAGAGAACACCCCCGAGCGATATGTGATCCCGGAGGTGCAGAACATTTCGGTCGAGTGGAATAGAGTGACCGAGCGCCGATTTGATAATATCCTCAAGAAATGGCGTGCCGATGTCCTCAAGGTCGATGCCTCTCTTCGCGGCAATAGTGAGCATGGAACCACAAAGATGCTCTCGCTCGACTCAGACAGCATTGTGGAGAAACTCGGCTATCCTTACGGAGAAACCCAAGGCAATGCCACACTCGCCGGAGCTGTTTACGGTGTTTATCGTTATGATGAACTCGTGGACACCTATGTGACAGATAAAAACGGATATTTTCTGACCGACTACTATCCCTGCGGCGAGGGCTGGAACATTCGTGAGATCACGCCCTCGGAGGGGTATCTTTTGGATGAGACCGTCTACTGGCTCGGTGTGACGCCCGGACAGTATACGCTGGAGAAGAACACAGAAGAGTTGGATGTCTATGAGGACATCATCTTCGGCAGCCTGTATCTCATCAAACACATGGATGACGGCAGCACCGGTCTGGAGACGGTTGAGGCCGGAGCGGAATTTGAAGTATTCTTGAAAACCGCCGGTTCCTATGAGAGTGCCCGGGATACGGAACGGGACTATCTGACCACCGACGAGCATGGCTATGCCGGGACGAAGCAGCTTCCTTACGGCGTCTATACAGTCAGACAGACGAAAGGCACGGAGGGCTTTGATCTGGCAGCACCCTTCGATGTTTTTATTGATAAAGATGGATGCTGCTATCAGTATCTGCTTAACAACGCACCCTTTACCGGATATCTCAAGATTCAAAAGACGGATGCAGAATCTGGTCTGAGTATCCCGTATGCAGGCGCGGCGTTCCAGATTTATAACCCGGACGGTACTAGGGTTACCATGCAGTACACCTATCCGGAACTGACGGTGATCGACACCTTCTACACCAACGAGGATGGCTATTTGATTACTCCGGAAGTGCTTCCGTTCGGGAAGGGCTACTCCATTGTGGAGGTCAAAGCTCCGTATGGCTATGTATTGAACTCTGATCCGGTCTATTTTGATGTGACCGCAGACTCGGCGACCGAGGACGGCGGCATCACATTGATCGAAGTCACCCGTTCCAACATGCCGCAGAAAGGCATCATCCGCATCACTAAGACCGGCGAAGTATTCTGGACGGTCACGGAAGCGGACGGGATCTATAAACCGGTCTATGCGGTCAAGAGTCTGCCCGGCGCAGTGTTTGAGATCCGTGCAGCAGAAGATATCTATACGCTTGACGGCGTCATGCATTACGCAAAGGGCGAGATCGTGGATACGATCACGACCGGGTCTGACGGTGTAGCATCGAGCAAGGAACTGTATCTCGGAAAATATGAGATTCAGGAGATCACCGCGCCGCACGGGATGGTTTTGAAGGGCAGGATCCAGACGGTGGAGCTGACTTACGCCGGTCAGGAAGTCGCCATTACGGAAACCGCCGGAAATCTCTATAACGAGCGCCAAAAGGTCAAAGTATCCCTGAGCAAGGTGCTGGAGCAGAATGAATTGTTTGGCATCGGTATGAACGGCGAGCTGAAAAACATCACCTTCGGTCTGTATGCCAAGACTGACCTGGTTGCCGGTGACGGGACTGTCATTCCGGCAGGTGGGCTCATTGAGATTGTGACCTTTGATGACAATGGCATGGCGACGGTCAGTACCGACCTGCCTCTGGGCAGCTATTACCTGCAGGAACGCAGTACAGACGAGCACTACATCCTGGATGACACCCATTATGAATTCGAGTTTTCCTACGGCTCGCAGGAAACTCAGGTGATCGAGATCTCTGTCAACGACGGTGTCCCGATCAAGAACGACCTCAAGTACGGTATGATTTCCGGCCGCAAGGTCGATGAGGATGGACATGTGATCGCCGGTGCGATTTTCGGCCTGTTCCGCAATGATGAAAATGAGTATACGGCTGAAAATGCGCATTTAACGGCGGAAAGCGCACAGGACGGTACCTTCAAATTTGAAAAGGTGCCCTTCGGAACCTGGGTCGTTCGTGAGATTCAGCCAGCCAAGAGCTTTGTCCTCAATGAAAAGACATATCCGGTCACAGTATCTGAAGACGGCGATGTGGTAAACATTGAGCTGGAGAACCGGTATATTCGCGGCAACATTGAAGGTACCAAGCTCGACGAGGACGGCAATGTGATCGCCGGTGCGGTATTCGGTTTGTTCCGTGAAGGAGAAACGGATTTTACCGAGGAAACTGCCGTGCGTGTAACGGAGTCTGACAGCACTGGTAAGTTCCGCTTTGAAGATATCCGATACGGGAAATGGATCATCCGTGAGCTGAAGCCGGCGACCGGCTATGTGCTCAATAAAACGCCGATCGAGATAGAAATCACCGAGGACGGCAAAACCGTTTTCATTACCGTCGAGAACAAATTTATTCGCGGCGACATCAAAGGCTACAAGGTCGACGAAGACGGAAAGTCGGTTGTGGGTGCGCTGTTTGGCCTCTTTACGGAGGATGATACGGAATTCACAGAGGAAAACGCCGTGCTGACAGCGGTGTCCGATGCAGACGGCATCTTCATCTTTAAGAATGTGCGATTCGGGAAATGGATCGTGCGCGAGCTGAAACCTGCCGAGGGCTTCGTCCTCAACGAGGCAGAGTTCCCGATTGACATTACTACGGATGGCGCCGTAATTGAGCTCAAGGCCGAGAACCGCCATATCTATGGCGCAGTCCATACGACCAAGGTCGATAAGGATTATCCCGACCATCTGCTTACCGGTGCCGTGTTTGAGGTCTACTGTGATGTAAACGGAAATCAGCAGTTCGATCCGGATGTGGACGAATTGGTTGGTACCCTTTCGGAATGCGAGCCCGGTCTGTATGAACTCGCCGAGCTGCGTTACGGCGGATACTTCCTCTATGAAAAGCAAGCGCCTGTTAATTTCGTCAAGGATAACGGATACTATTATTTTGAGATCGTAACTGATGGCGAGATGGTGAAAGTAGAGAACAAAGCCGGCATTGGCTTCATCAACGACCATATGGTCGGCAATTTGAAGATCGTGAAGACCTCCTCGGACGGTCGTGTGGAAGGCTTCAGCTTCCGCATCACAGGTGAGAATTACTACGATGAAGTTTTTACGACCGACGCAAACGGTGAGATCTTCATTGAAAACCTGCGCATCGGCAAATATACCGTGACGGAAGTTGAGGACAGCGTCAGCGCCGGGTATAAACGCCCGGATCCTTTTGAGATCGAGCTGACCGCTGATGAAACGCTGACGGTCAATGTCCATAACGATAAGGTCACGACCGACCATCCGGACAGCCCGAAGACCGGTGACAATTCTCATACGGCTCTGTGGTTGGGTCTGATGCTCGCAAGCCTTGGCGTTCTGATCGGTACCATTCTTTATTCCCGCAAGAAGAAGCATCTTGCAGACTGAAAAGGGAGGTAAGGCAATGAAAGCAAAACTGACAAAAGGCATTCTGCTGATCCTCCCGCTGCTTTGCATTCTCTGCATTCCGGTCACACCGGTCTATGCGGCGCAGCAAGGCACGGACGGCAGCGAACTGCAGGTGGTAAAAGCAGAACAACTGGAGATCCAGCTTGGCACATCATGGTCGGGCGTAGAGTTCCAGCTCAAGACGGACGCCGGGGTTTACCCCGGCACCGTCAAGGTCGGAACGGATGGCGTGCTCCGCCTTGAGATCGGCGGCAGCTCTCAGTACATTCTGACCTGTATAAATTCCTCAACTTCGATTCCGGAACCGGAGGATACGGCAAACTCAACAGCCCAGACGCAAGCTCCTGCCACAACAGAGCAAAACCCTGAGTCAAATGAGAAAGCCGTATCCGGCATTCCGACGCTGCATATCATCCTCTTTGCAGGCGGTATGGTCATTGCAATCGGCACGCTGATCGTCATGCAGATTCTCAAGAAAAAGCGTGAAAATGAGGCGCCAGATGACGAAGAAGACGAGGAATAATCCCCCAGACTGAGTCTGACAGAGAAAAGCGGAAAAGTTGCGATATTTTTCGCAAAATTCGGCGCGAAAACGCTGATAAACCTTGACTTTTCGGCACTTCTCTGCTATACTATAGGCGTGGCAGGAGCTTGCGTTCAGGCTCTCGATACGTCTATGGTATGGCGTCAGACTTCGTCTCGGGAAGAGGCAAGGAATCGTTACGGATTTGCGCACTGAGCAAGTCCACAATAACGCAGGCAATTGAATATGATAGCCGGAAGGCTGCTTGAATCCATACAGTGATCATTTGTGCTGTATGTTTTAACGCAGTTCTTCCGGCTTTTTGTTTTTCTCGGAGGTAATATTGAACTATGAATAAAAAGAAGAAAAGAAAGGGGTTTGACCGGGGCGGGATGCGGTGCCCCTACTGCGGCAGTCCTGTTGTGTACAGAAGTGCAGACGGGATCTACCGCGACAATTCCAGAGGGACCATGCTTTATGTGTGTTCCCGCTATCCCGAATGCGACTCGTATGTCCGCGTCCATGCCGGCACGAATATTCCGGTCGGCAGTATGGCCAATCACGAGCTGCGTACATTGCGCCGCACAGCGCACCATTATTTTGACCAGCTTTATGAATCCGGTTATATGAGTAAGCAGGATGCGTACCAGTGGTTGGCCGATTTGATTATGGCACCGCTTTCCGAAGCGCATATTGGTCATCTCGGCGAGTATTACTGTAAGCAGGTGATCGAAGAAAGCAGAAAGCTCTTAGAACGGCAGAAAGCCAAAACACGGGGGCGATATTATGCACAGAAAGGAGGCGCACTGGCGTCATGACCCTGACAGCAGAACAGCAGAAGAAAGTGGAGCAGAATATTCGGTTGGTTCAGAAAGTGATCAACGATAAGATCCACGGTCCGTATCAGTTGGGTATCTACACATATGATGACATTTTTCAGATCGGCTGCATCGGTCTCTGCAAGGCCGTGGCAACAGACAAAGGCG
>OHMG01000622.1_pt1 | contig 13335 bp, 10 predicted proteins | sample 1569281 | NCBI WGS metagenome assembly OHMG01 (sample SAMEA3879581, study PRJEB24766) | human gut metagenome | biome: human-associated habitat; feature: feces | place: USA | collected 1985/1987 | reverse complement strand
TGCGCCGATGACGGTCTTGCCGCCGAGGATGGACGCGCCGGAGTAGATCGTGGCGTTGTCGCCGACGGTCGGGTGGCGCTTGCCGGTCACGGCGTGACCGTGGCGCGGACTGAGCGCGCCGAGCGTCACGCCCTGATAGAGCTTGACGTGGTCGCCGATGACCGTCGTCTCGCCGACGACGATGCCGGTGCCGTGGTCGATGAAAAAGCGCCTGCCGATGGTCGCCGCCGGGTGTATCTCTATCCCGGTTTTACGCGCTGCCCTCTGCGATATCCAACGTGCGAGGAAGAACATCCTGCGGCGATAGCACCAATTGGCTCTGCGGTGCATTCTTATAGCTTTAAGACCCGGATAGAGGAAGAAGATTTCGAGCGCGCTTCTCGCGGCGGGGTCGCGCCGTTTGAAGGTGCTTATATCCTCCCTGAGCCTGTCAAACATAAATATCAACTCCTTGAACTCGGATAAAATTGCTGCCGCGATGCGGCGTTAGTTGTTTGGAGTGCGTATGCGCTGTTAATAAGTCTGTGCATTTTCGCGGGCGGATGATATCCGCCCCTACAGCCGCTCAATATACAAATAACATACAAAAAGCCTCCGTTATCCTTGCGGACAACGGAGGCGCCTGAGCGCGGTTCCACTCCTGTTTATATCTCTGCGCGCAAATACGCGCCCGGCCGATAACGGTGCCTTCCGCGCAGGGATACTGTTGTTCCCCCTGCGTGCTGACGGGTGCATTTCGCCTTCATACGGCAAGGAGCTTTCTCAGCTTCGGGCTCCCTCTCTTTTGCCGCGAATATCCGGCTACTTCTCCCGGTAAACGCATGTTATTTTTTGGTTTTTGTCAGCCGATATGACTCGCATATCTACTAATCATTATATTGAAATCACTTGGAAAAGTCAATAAGTTTTTTGCTGTCCACAAAATATGTGATGCCCGAAACGACCGTCAGAACGGCGGTTATCCAGAGCATGATATTCGACACTCTCGCGAGAGTAAACCAGCCGGCGTTTGCGAAAATATTAAACGTCGCGTCAAGCTCGGCGAGGAGCATGATAACAATAGTGAACACCATCTGGCTGACGGTTTTCGCCTTGCCCCAATAGTTTGCGGGGATAACAATGCCCTGCGCCGTGGCGATAAGGCGGACGCCTGCGACGGCGAACTCGCGGGTGAGGACTATCATGACGATCCAGATGCTGCACCAGCCCTCGCGCATGAATGCGAGCAGAGCGGCAGTGGTGAGCATTTTATCGGCGAGCGGATCGAGAAGCTTGCCGAAAACGGTAATAAGATTATTTTTTCGTGCAATCTTGCCGTCGAGCATATCGGTCAGTGACGCGACTGCAAAAACGGCGAGCGCGACTATGTAATGATAAGGGAACTCAATAAGCATAAGCGCGAGATAAATGGGCGCGAGGAACATTCTTATGAGCGTCAGTTTATTGGGCAGATTCAGCTTTTGCATTTCAATTCCCCTTTCCGGGTTTATTTTACTGTTCTTCCGAGCAGGTCATATTCGTTGACGCCGAGTATCTCGACATCGACGAACTCGCCTTCTTTTATGAAATCGGGCGAAGTGAAGATTATCTTGCCGTCGATATCGGGCGCGTCCATATATGAGCGACCAGAGTAGCTGTCGGTATAATCATCGTAGCTCTCGGTGAGCACGCGCAGGGTCTTGCCGATCATATTGTTGTTCTTTTCGGTCATTATCTCATACTGATCCTGCATGATGACCTCGGCGCGGCGGGATTTGACATCGTCGTCAACCTGATTCTCCATCTTCGCGGCGGGAGTGCCCTCCTGCGGGGAATATTCAAAGCATCCGAGGCGCTCGAACTCCTCCTCGTTGACGAACTCGGCGAGAGTCTCAAACTCGTCGTCGCCCTCGCCGGGGAAGCCGACTATAAACGTCGTGCGGATAGCGATATCCGGCATACGCTCGCGCAGTTTTCTTATAACCTCGCGGGTCTCTTCCGCGGTGCTGTGGCGGTTCATCGCCTTGAGGATTTTATCGTCCGCGTGCTGGAGCGGCAGGTCTATATAATGGAGCACCTTGGGCTGGGAAGCCATAGTGTCGATAAGCTCGTCGGTTATCTTATCGGGATAGCAATAGAGCAGGCGTATCCACTCGATGCCGTCGATCTCACAGAGCAAATCAAGCAGATGAGCGAGCCTGTATTCGCCGTAGATATCAATGCCGTAGGACGAGACATCCTGCGCGATAAGCACGAGCTCTTTGACGCCCCCATTCGCAAGGGTCTTCGCCTCTTCGACTATGCTCTCCTCGTCGCGGCTGCGGAAGGATCCGCGGATGGACGGGATGGCGCAATAGGTGCAGCAGTTCGAGCAGCCCTCGGCTATCTTGAGATACGCCCAGTAATCGGGAGTGGTGAGCACGCGCTCGCCGCACAGGGGAAGCTCTTTTTTGTCGGGGAAAACATTGGTCTGCTTACCGTCGAGAACTTCGTCAACTATCTTGTCGATATCGCCGTTTGCGCCGATGCCGACGACCGCATCAATCTCGGGAATCTCCTGAAGTATCTCGTCGCGATAGCGCTCGGCGAGACATCCGGTGACAATGACCGCGCGGACAAGTCCGTCTTTTTTGAGGCCGACCATCTCCAGAATTGTGTCGATAGCCTCCTGCTTGGCGGAGTCGATAAACGCGCAGGTGTTGACTATAACTGCGTCGAGGCGCTCGAAATTGTCCGCATTTTCAAATCCGGCGTTCTGAAGCTTTGCGAGCATCAGCTCACCGTCTACCTGATTCTTCGGGCAGCCGAGCGACACGAATAAAACTCTTCTTTTCTTCATCAAACAGTTCTTCCTTTCGCTTGATAACAGAAATTATACACTATTTTTTCCTTTTCTTATCTTCTAACAGGAAAATTGATCGTCCGTATCTTCATATTCCTCGTCCATCGCGCGCATTGCCGAACGGATATCGGAATAGCCGTAGCCGAGGCGGGTCAGGGCGTTGAAGGTGCGCCGCCTGCCCTTTTCATCGGAAAATTTGCCGGCGAATTTGGTCTCAAGCAGATTTTTTATCCGCTCAACATCGTCTCCGTCGAGCTCTTCGGCGCATGCGCTCGCCGTCTCGCGCGATATTCCGCGCTGTCTTAGCTCCTGTTCAATGCGTTTTTTACCCATGCCGCGCCGCTCATACAGCTCCTGTGCGAGGGTATGGGCATAGCGCTCGTCGTTGACATAGCCCATCTCTTCAAGGCGTTCGACCGCTTCGCGCGCAAACTCCGTGCCGGAGCGGCGGGCAACTTTTCGCTGAAGCTCCTTTGACGAATGGTCGCGCCGCGAGAGAATATCGACAGCCGCGTTAAATGCACGGCAGGAGCCTGCCGCCTCGCAAAAGGCGGCAAACTCCGCATCGTCAATTTCATCGCCGGAGCGTATATTCTGACTCGCCCAGAAATCCCGGGCAACGGTCAGGCGGTACTCCCCGTCGACAAGTATATGTATTTTTTGTCCCCTGCCCTGCTGTGCCGTTATCTTCATCAATCGTCGTCATCAACAACGATGTCAAGCTTCGCCTTTGCGCCGGAACGGCTCGTGGGCTTCTTGGGCATCGCGGCGGGTGCAGGCTCAGCGGCAGGCGCGGGCTTCTCCGCAGGCTTTGCGGCAGCTCTTGCGGCGTTGTTCTCCGCCATAAGACGCTCGCGGACCTGTGCTTCAAGCTCCGCCATGAAGTCGGGATGCTCGCTGATATAATTCTTGACGTTGTCTCTGCCCTGACCGAGGCGGTTCTCGTTATAAGAGAACCACGCGCCGCTCTTATGGATGATATCATATTTGACGGCGAGGTCGAGTATTTCGCCGACCTTGGATATGCCCTTGCCGTACATGATATCGAACTCAGCCTCTTTAAAGGGCGGAGCGACTTTATTCTTGACTATCTTAGCCCTTGTGCGCGAGCCGATGAACTCGTTGCCGGGGCCTTTGAGCTGCTCTATCTTGCGGACATCGATACGGATAGAAGCATAGAACTTCAGCGCACGACCGCCGGTTGTGACCTCGGGGTTGCCATAGACAACGCCGACCTTTTCACGCAGCTGGTTTATGAAAATTATAATAGTATTCGACTTTGAAATCGCGCCCGCGAGCTTTCTGAGAGCCTGCGACATAAGGCGCGCGTGGAGACCGACATGGGAGTCGCCCATATCGCCCTCGATCTCCGAACGCGGAACAAGAGCCGCAACGGAGTCGACGACTATAACATCGATAGCGCCCGAACGGGTCAGGGCTTCGGTTATCTCGAGCGCCTGCTCGCCGTTGTCCGGCTGAGAGACGAGAAGAGAATCGACATCAACGCCGAGATTCGCGGCATACACGGGATCGAGCGCGTGCTCGGCATCAATGAACGCAGCCTCGCCGCCCATTCTCTGAGCCTCGGCGACAACATGAAGCGCGAGAGTGGTTTTACCGGACGACTCGGGGCCGTATATCTCGATTATTCTGCCGCGCGGAAGTCCGCCGATGCCGGTGGCGGCGTCGAGGGTAACGGAGCCGGTCGAGATAGCCTCGACATTCATTGCCGTATTCTGGCCGAGTCTCATTATCGAGCCCTTGCCGAAATTTTTCTCTATCTGCGATATCGCAGTTTCAAGCGCTTTCTGTTTATCTGCCATGTTCGTTCCGTCCTTTCGGGGAGCTGAAATTTTGTTCGCACAAATGTTCTGTTCTTATTCTACATCATACCCCTGCAAAATGCAAGGGCGTGGTCGCCGACACGCTCGAAGTCGGTTATGGTGTTGAGATAGAGCATACCAGCTTCGGTGTTGCACTCCTTGCGGTTGAGGCGGAATATATGCGAATCCTGGCATTCGAGGGTCAGGTCGTCGATATGCTCCTCAAGGTCGGAGAGTTCCTTTGCCTCGTTGTCGCTGAGCGACTGGTTATCAAACGCCGCCATCGAATGCTCAAGCAATGTAACAACACTGCCGCAGAGCTGGTTGAGCTCCTCCCTCGCGGGGTCGGAGAACTTGAGCTCCTCGCCGATATTGTGCTGAGCCGCTTCGGCGAGGTTAATCGCATGGTCGCCGACGCGCTCGATATCGTTTATCGCGTGGAAGACGCGGGCGATATAATCCGAGTCGCTGTCGGTTATATCAAGAGCGTTGAGCTTGACGAGATACGAGGTTATATGATGGTTGAGGTAGTTTATGATCTCTTCGTTTTCCATGACCTTGTCGAGATCTTTGTCGCTGCGGTTTATGAGCGCGTGGGCGCTTGTCTCAAAGTTATCGCGCGCGAGCTTCGCCATGCGGGCGACCTCCTTGCTGACCTGCATGACAGCGAAGGGGGGCGTATTGAGCAGACGGTCGTCGATGAACTTGCAGTGCATCTCGCTCTCGCTGTCGTCCTTGCCGGGAACGAGCAGGCAGGAGAGCTTGACGAGAGCTTTCGCGAACGGGAACATAACAACGGTCGAGACGATATTGAATACGATATGCGATATGGCTATCTGCGCCATCGGGTCGGGCGACAGTTTCTCTATCCACTCGACATAGGGAGTGAGCAGGGCGATAAGAATGAATATGCCCGTGCCGATGAGATTGAATAGCAGGTGGATAACTGCGGCGCGCTTTGAATTTTTCTTCGCGCCGACGGTCGAGAAGAGCGCCGTGAGGCAGGTTCCGATATTCTGACCGAAGAGGACGAAAACGGAAAATTTGAGCGGCACGAGTCCCTGCATGGCGAGAGTCTGGAGCACGCCGACGGACGCCGAGGAGCTCTGGAGTACGGCGGTCATGACTATGCCGAGGATAATACCGAACAGCGGGCGCAGAGGCGACTCCGAGACGGTGACGATAAAGTTCATGAAGCCTGCGCTATCTCTGAGCGGAGCCATGGAATCGGACATCATATCGATGCCGAGGAAGAGCAGACCGAATCCTGTGAATATTGCGCCGAGGTTCTTGACAACGGTCTTTTTCGACGCGAGCATCAGAATAACGCCGACAAGCACCGACGCTGCCGCTACGCTCGAAAAGTTCAGCGCGATGAGCAGTGATGTGACGGTAGTACCGATATTCGCGCCCATTATGACGCCGACCGCCTGCGCGAGCGACATCATGCCCGCGTTGACGAAGCCGACGACCATGACGGTCGTTGCGGTTGACGACTGGATTATTGCCGTGACGACAAAGCCGACGAGCACTGCGAGGAAGCGGTTTCCGGTAAGCACCTCGAGCATTCTCTTGAGCTTGGCGCCGGCTGCGTTTTCGAGTCCGTCGCCCATCGTCCTGATGCCGAATAGGAACAGACCGAGTCCGCCCGCCATCGACAGAATATTAGCTACGCTCATATTTCAGTCCCCTTATTTCAGTTTTCCTGTCCATTTTCATTTTCCTGTTTATGAGACTCAAAGAAAGCCAAAATCTCACATATATATCTTATCAGCTATTCCTGCAAATGTAAACCGCAAAAACAAATTAAAGCGGCGGAACACGGGTTTATCATCCGTATTCTGCCGCTTTTTGATATCAATTTTTCGCCTTTCTGCGTTTTGTAAAAATTGTCAGCACGGTTAAAAGCGCCGGGAAAAATATGGCGCAGAGTATGCCTTTTTTGAGATCGTCGCCGAATGCGCTCGCCATCATTCCGGCAAAAGTGGGTCCGGAAGAACAGCCGAGATCGCCGCCGAGCGCCAGAAGAGCGAACATCGCCGTTCCGCCGCCTTTTATCCCCGCGGACGCCTTGCTGAACGTTCCCGGCCACATGATGCCGACCGAGAAGCCGCACATCGCGACTCCGACAAGCCCGAGCACAGCGGAGGAGCTGAGCGCAATGAGCAGATAAGACGCCATGCACAGCGCGCCGCTGAAAATCATCATGCCGTCGAGATCGATTTTGTCGCCGAATTTGCCGTATATCACGCGCGACACGCCCATGAGCACGGAGAAGAGCATAGGGCCGGCGAGGTCGCCGACTGTCTTTGAGACGCCGAGACCCTTTTCCGCAAAGGTCGAAGCCCACTGGCTGACCGCCTGCTCGCTCGCGCCGGAGCAGAGTATCAACAGCATGAATATCCAGAACATCCTGTTGCCGAGCAGTTGTTTAAAAGAGAGCCCTGTCTCCCCTTCTTCGATAAGCGGAGCTATCGGGACGCGGATAAAGTTCAGGGCGTTGACTATCGGCACGACTGCCCAGATAAGGGCGAGATACTTCCAGTTAGCCGTTGTGAATATCGAGAAATAGAGCGTTGAGAGGCCGACGACAGCGACGCTGCCCCAGCAATAGAACGAGTGGAGCAGGCTCATCATCTTCTCTTTATTATCCGTCGGGCACGCCTCGACTATCGGGCTGACTATAACTTCGAGCAATCCGCCGCCGACAGCGTATAGCACAACGGAAATGAGCAGACCGACAAACGGTGAGGGCAGAATCTCCGGCAGGACGGTCAGAGAAACAAGTCCCGCTGCCGCGAACACATGAGCCATAATTGCCGCCGCGCGGTAGCCTATCTTATCTATAAAGAACGCGGAGAGCAGGTCGATTATGAGCTGGAGAATAAAATTGACTGTTATCAGCGCGGTTATCTTTGAAAGCTCGATGCCGTAGCTCTTATTAAAAGTCAAAAACAGCAGGGGCACAAAGTTGTTGACTATCGCCTGGACGACATAGCCCGCGAAGCAGGCGTTGACGGTCGATTTATAGTTTTTCTTCATGAAGCCGCCTTCTTTCTGCGGCGCGGAATAATGAACTCGCGCACGAGCATTATCACCGACAGAGTCAGCGGGAATATGACGGCGCAGAGTATGCCTTTTTTGAGATCATCGCCGAAGAAGCTCGCCATCATTCCGGCAAAGGTCGGACCCGCCGAGCAGCCGATATCGCCGCCGAGGCAGAGAATAGCATACATCGCCGTTCCGCCGCCGTGGAGCGCCGAGGACATCTTGCCTATCGTGCCCGGCCAGAGGATACCGGCGGAAAGTCCGCACACGGCAACGCCGACGAGCCCGAGAATGGGCGAAGAGGTCAGCGAAATGAGAAAATAAGAAGCCGTGCAGACGCAGCCGCTCAGGAGCATCATTGAATCGAGATTTATTCTGTTGCCGAACTTGCCGTACATAAAGCGCGACACGCCCATAAGAATCGAGAAGAGCATGGGACCCGCCAGATCGCCGACGGTCTTTGTGAGCCCGAGCGCCTTTTCAGCGAAAGTCGAAGCCCACTGACTGACCGCCTGCTCGCTCGAACCGGCGCAGAGGATAAGCACCATGAATATCCAAAAAGCCTTTGTTTTGAGCATATCCTTTATCGAGAGCTTCTCCTCGTCCTCGCCGACGACGGGCGCTATAGGCACGCGGGTGAACATAACGGCGTTGACTATCGGGAGGATTGCCCATATCAGCGACATTATCTTCCAATTATCCGTCGAGAACAGGGCGAAAAACAGGGTGGATATGCCGACCGCCGCGACGCTGCCCCAGCAATAGAACGAATGGAGCAGGCAGAGCAGCTGATTGGAATTTGTTGACGGGCAGGAGTTGACTATCGGATTTATCGTGATATCCAAAAGACCCGCTCCGACTGCGTAGCAGAACACGGAGATGAGCAGTCCAGCGAAAGCCGAGGGCAGTATCTCCGGCAGAATCGTCATGAAAATAAGACCCGTCGCGCACATCGCATGGGCGAGCACCGTTGAAGCGCGGTAGCCGATGCGGTCGACGAACAGCACGGCGGTCAGATCGACGAATATCTGAATAAAGAAGTTCGCGGTGATTAAAACGGTTATTTTCGAGAGCTCGATGCCGTACTGCGCCTGAAAGGTCAAAAACAGCAGCGGCGCGAAATTGTTGACGACCGCCTGAACGACGAACGCCGTAAAGCTCGCCGCAACCGTATGTTTATAGCCTATCTTTTTCATTTTCGTTCCCCCAACAGAGAATTGCACACAAAAGGCATTTTAGCACAAAGCGGAAGTTAAATCCATAGATTTTGAAAAAAGGGCAAGGTGCTCAAAAATTGCAGAAATGCGGCGGCGCGGCACATAAAGTTGACGAAAAATTGCAGCCGATTCAGGGCGAAAAATTGTAGAATTCAATTTTGGGCAAAAGTAAAAAGCCTTGAAACAATCAAGTTCCAAGGCTTTTTATGGAGCTGCTAACCAGATTCGAACTGGTGACCTCATCCTTACCAAGGATGTGCTCTGCCACCTGAGCCATAGCAGCGAATGGCGACCCGGAACGGTCTCGAACCGTCGACCTCTAGCGTGACAGGCTAGCGCTCTAACCAACTGAGCTACCGGGCCAATTTGTCGGCTCTCACCGAACGCACATTATAATAACATAAGATTCCGGGTTTTGCAATACCTAATTTTAATTTTTTTTGCGCTTCGTGCTGTTTTTTGACACGCTTTATAGGATATTGTGATTTTTTATCAAGAAAAGCTGTTGACTTACGCCTTATCGCTCCCGTTGGCAAATCTTGCGTAGCGGCGCATCGGCAGAGCACACGCCGCGACGCCTATCACGCCGAGAATAATCCAAAAAACAACCGTCGCCGTCCAACCGAATTTTTCGGACACCGCGCCGAAGCCGTAGGTCGATATCGCGCTGCCTATATATGTGCAGCAGTTGAATATACCGCCGACCGTCGATGCGCGCCCGAATTTCGCAAAGTGCACCGGTATGAGCGTCATAAGCAGATGGTTCATGGCGGCTATTATTGTAGTAAACAGCGCCAGGAGTATCACGCAAATGGCGATAGGATATTTGCCGACAAAGACTATGCCCGTCAGCGGTATCAGCGTCATGGCGAAGCCGAACGCCGACGTTGCGGCCTCGTTGAGCCTGAACACCTTCTCATAAAGCTTCGTTCCTATCCACGCGCCGCTGAGATTGATTATCGGCATAATCGCCGACAGCAGCAGCGAAAACGAGGCGGAGACGTCATATTTTTCGGTAATAAGCGTGGGCACCCACGAGCTGACTCCGTCCTTCAGCATACCCTGGACGAGCACGCCGACGCATATGACCGACGCGCCGGAAATCATAAAGAGCTTGCCGAGAGAGATTTTTTCGCTGGTATTCTCATGGACGGGAAGCGACGGCTTCTCCCCTTTTCCGAGGATTTTCGAGGTCTTTTTCGCGTATATGCACCAAAAGACCAGCACGCAGGTTATTATTCCGGCAGGGATATAAAACGCAAAATGCCACGACGCGAATTTTATCGCCGCCGCAGATATCACATAGGAGAGCAGGCTGCCTATCGGGAAGGATGACGCTATGTGCAGACACGCACGGCTGCGCTGCTCCTCCGGCAGGACGGTGGCTATTATATAGAGCACGGGTGTCCAGAGCATGGACTGAACTATTCCGTTAAGTCCCCAGATAATGCTCATGGTGATATAGCTCGACGAGCACAGCGGCATTATAATATTGGCGCACACCGTCCCGGCGAGCCCCGCGCCTATCATTTTATAGGGAGACACGCGGTCTCCGAGTATTCCGCTGAATATCTGACCCGCCCCGTAGCAGAAGAAATAGACCGTGCCGATAAATCCGGCATGAGGCTTTGAAAACACCCCGTCGGCGACTATGGCGGTCAGCGCGGCGGTGTAGTTTATTCTCCCGAGATAAGAGGCGCAATATGCCGTCCAGCAGGCGACAAAAAGCAGAGCGCCCGCCGAAAGCGTTTTTTCTTTGTCCTTGCGCTGTTCCATGACTCTCTCCCAAACCGTGATGAAGCAATTATAACACCCGGTTATTTTTTGTCAACGGTCTTTTTGCCGCAACTTGTTGAGTTTGGAAATATTATGTGATATACTTAACAATGTATGAGGCAACATATTTCAACGGCTTACAGGAGAGGCAAATGAAATCCATCAAAGAAATTTACAGAATCGGACGCGGCCCGTCAAGCTCGCACACCATGGGACCCGAGTCCGCCGCCAAGATGTTTATAAACGAGTTCCCGTCGGCGGACAGGTACGAGGCGGTTCTATATGGTTCGCTCGCAAAGACAGGAAAAGGGCACAGCACGGACAGAGTTCTGCGCGAGACCTTCGCGCCCCGCGTGCTCGACATAAAATTCGACATGACGACGACCGACATCCCCCACCCCAACACGCTCGACTTCACGGCGTTTGACAAGGACGGAAACATCATCGGCAAGCGCAGAGTCTGCAGCGTCGGCGGCGGTGCGATAGAAATTGAGGGCAGAAAAGATGCAGAGCCGCCCGAAGTCTACCCGTTCAAGAATTTCGCGGAGATAAAAGAATACTGCAAGAAAGAAAATATCCGTATTCCCGACTTGGTTGAAAGATTCGAGGGCAAAGGAATCTGGCATTATCTCGACCGCGTGTGGATCGTCATGAACAGCTGCATCAAGCGCGGACTTGCCGCCGAGGGCGAGCTGCCCGGCGGACTCGGCATAATGAGAAAGGCGCATATGCTCAACAGCCGCCGCCACATGGACGAGAGCCCGGAGACGCGCGAGAACAGGCTCGTTTGCGCCTACGCCTACGCAGTCAGCGAAGAGAACGCCTCCTGCGGCGAGATAGTAACAGCTCCGACCTGCGGCGCGTGCGGAGTTCTGCCCGCAGTTTTGCGATACACGGCGGACAGGCGCGGATTCTCCGAAAATGAAATTCGCAGAGCCATTGCGACCGCCGGAATCATCGGCAACGTTATAAAGACGAACGCCTCGATAAGCGGCGCGGAGTGCGGATGCCAGGCGGAGATAGGCTCGGCATGTTCAATGGCGTCGGCTGCGCTCGCGGAGCTCTACGGCATGGACACGGATCAGATAGAATACGCCGCAGAAGTCGCAATGGAACACCACCTCGGACTCACCTGCGACCCCGTCATGGGACTCGTTCAGGTGCCCTGCATCGAGCGCAACGCAGTCGCCGCGATGAGGGCGATAAACGCAGTGAGCCTTGCAAACTTTTTGACATACACAAGAAAGATATCGTTCGATCTGATAGTCGAGACGATGTATCAGACGGGCAAGGATCTTTCAAAAATATACCGCGAGACGAGCGAGGGCGGACTCGCCAAGCTCTATAAACCCGCACAGAAAAACGAATCCACGGAGGAAATAAAATGAGCAAGCAGTTAAGACAGCCTGCAGCGGGCGACACCGTTGCAACGATAAAGACAAACAAGGGCGACATAAAAGTCGTCCTCTTCCCCGATGCCGCGCCCAAGGCGGTCGAAAATTTCACGACCCATGCGGACAACGGCTACTATGACGGGGTTATCTTCCACCGCGTTATCCCGGATTTCATGATCCAGGGCGGCGACCCGCTCGGCAAGGGTATCGGCGGCGAGAGCATCTGGGGCAGACCGTTCAAGGACGAGTTCAGCCGCGACTACCACAACCTCAGAGGTGCGCTGTGCATGGCGAATGCAGGTCCGAACACGAACGGCAGCCAGTTCTTTATCGTTCAGGCGCCGTCGGTTGACGAGCGTTTTATCCCGCAGATGGAACGCCTGCCCGATATGTTCACGGACGAGTCTATTGAAGACTACAAGGCAGTCGGCGGAACTCCGTGGCTCGATTTCAGGCACACCGTGTTCGGTCAGGTGTTCGAGGGCATGGACGTTGTCGACGCGATAGCCTCGGTTGACCGCGATTCCTCGGACAAGCCGCTCGAGGATGTCGTTATAAATTCCGTCGAAACACAGACGCTTTGATTTTTGCTCTTTACTTTCAAATTTTAGTGTGCTAAAATATATACATGTACGCGGAGTCAAACCCAATATGACCGCGAAAAGGAGTAACTTTGATGAACGGCAAGCTGAAAGACTGGTCGTTCTCCCGCACCGGAGAAAGCGTGCTGACCATCACGACCAGAGAGAGCTGCAAGAAGCTGTGGGACGCGCTCGGCGATCAGGAGATTACATTCTCCATCAAAAGGCGCGTCATCCCCCGAAGTCTCAACGCGAACAACTACGCATGGTCGCTGATTGAGAAACTGGCCGTCGCGGTGAAGTCGGACAAGGACTCCGTTTACGAGGAAATGCTCCGGCGCTACGGCACTGGCGAGACATACACCGACGAGGCCGGAAACGAGTGCAAGGTGTTGTTCTCCCTGCGGGAGGGCGTACCGCCCGCGCTGGTGGCGCGGCACTACGCCGAAACCGGCGTCGGTTATGTCGAGGGGAAGAAGTTCATTCATTACCGGGCGATCAAAGGCACCAGCGAATATTCCACGAAAGAAATGAGCGTCTTTCTGGACGGCATCATTTCCGAGTGCCAGGAGGTCGGCATCGAAACCGACACCCCCGAGCAGATCGCCAGATACAAGGAGGAGTGGGGACGGTGAGCTACGGCGAAGACCTAATGATTGAAATGCTGATTAACGA
>OHMG01000620.1_pt1 | contig 13360 bp, 11 predicted proteins | sample 1569281 | NCBI WGS metagenome assembly OHMG01 (sample SAMEA3879581, study PRJEB24766) | human gut metagenome | biome: human-associated habitat; feature: feces | place: USA | collected 1985/1987 | reverse complement strand
GACTACGCCGTCATCAACTCCAACTACGCCATCAACGCCGGCCTGAATCCCGTGAATGATTCCCTGGCCATCGAAGGCTCCTCCTCCGCCTATGCCAACATCCTGGCGGTGAAGGAGGGCACCGAGACTACCCCCAAGATCCTGGCCCTGAAGGCCGCGCTGGAGAGCCAGCAGGTGGCCAGCTTCATCGAGAGTAAGTACAGCGGCTCCGTGGTCAGCACCGTGGACCACCCCGGCACCGGCTATGACGATTCCGTGGACTATGAGACTCTGAAGGGCCAGACCATCACCGTGGCCGCCTCCCCCACGCCCCACGCCGAGATCCTGGAGGTTGTCAAGGAGATCCTGGCCGCTAAGGGCATTACCCTGGACGTTCAGGTTTATAACGACTATGTGGTGCCCAACACCGTGGTGGACGACGGCACCGTGGACGCCAACTACTTCCAGCATCTGCCCTATCTGGAGGACTTCAACGCCGAGAACAACACCCACATTGTGTCCGTCAGCGCCATCCATGTGGAGCCCATGGGCCTGTACGGCGGCCGTCAGACCAGTCTGGACGCTCTGAAGGCTTCCAAGTAACACACAAGCATCCGATTAGAAGGGGGAGGCAGCAGCCTTGATCGAATTACAGCATGTCAGCAAGACCTTTGAGACCGCCGGTGGGCGGGTGGAAGCCCTCAAGGATATCTCCCTGACCATTCCGGACGGTGACGTTTACGGCATCATCGGCATGAGCGGCGCGGGCAAGAGCACGCTCGTGCGGTGCATAAATATGCTCGAACGCCCGACTGAGGGCCAGATACTCATAGACGGAGTCGATATGGGTTCGCTTTCGAGCAAGCAGCTCAGGGACGCCCGCCGCAATATAACCATGATATTCCAGGGCTTCAACCTGCTCATGCAGCGCAACTGCCTGAAAAACATCTGCTTTCCGCTCGAGCTTGAGGGCATGAAGAAAGAGGACGCGAAGAAACGCGCGCTCGAACTGCTCGAGATAGTCGGTCTGCCCGACAAAGCGAAGGCTTACCCCGCTCAGCTCTCCGGCGGTCAGCAGCAAAGAATCGCGATAGCCCGTGCGCTCGCTACAAATCCGAAAGTTCTGCTCTGCGACGAGGCGACAAGCGCGCTCGACCCGAACACCACACATTCGATCCTCAACCTCATAAGAGACATAAACAAAAAGCTCGGCATAACGGTTATTATAATAACCCACCAGATGAGCGTTGTCGAAGAGACCTGCAACCGAGTCGCCATTCTTGACAACGGCACGGTCGTTGAACAGGGCGAAGTCAGCACCGTCTTTGCCCATCCGCAGTCGGCGGCAGCAAAACGCCTCGTGTTCCCCGACGCTTCGGATGAAATTTTTGCTCCCGCTTCGGACGAGCACAGGATAAGAGTCGTCTTCAACGGCGCGTTCGCGACCAACACCCCGCTGATAACCAAGATGGCTATGGACGAGGGAATCGCGGCGAATATTTTAGCTGCCTCCACGCGCTGCATCGGCGACAAGGTCTACGGCAACATGCTCCTCGGCATCCCCGGAGGGGACAACGAGCTTGAACGCGCGTCGAAATATCTGCAGAGCATGCCGGATATTCTTGTTGAGGAGGTTTAAAAGATGTTTGACAATGCATTCACTTCCGAGGCGCTGACGGAAGCCCTCGATATATTAAAAAATGATTTCCCGCTGGCTATCTGGGAGACGATATATGTCACCCTGCTCTCCACGCTCTTCGCGATAATTATCGGCCTGCCGCTCGGCGTGCTGCTCGTCGCGGGCGAAAAGGGCGGCGTTCTCCCCCTGCCGAAGGCTCTGATGAAGGTTCTCAATGTTATTATAAATCTTCTGCGTTCGGTGCCGTTTTTGATTCTGATGATTCTCGTCTTCCCACTGACCCGTCTTATTGTCGGCACGGCGGTCGGCACAGTCGCCTCGATAGTCCCGCTCGTCATCGCGTCGTTCCCGTTTGTGGCGCGCCTTGTTGAAAGCAGCCTGCGCGAGGTCAACCCGAATATAATTGAAGCCGCGCAGAGCATGGGAGCTTCGCCCATGCAGATAATTATCAAAGTCATGATTCCCGAGAGCGTGCCCTCGCTGCTCTCGAACTTCACGATAGCGATAACCACCATCCTCGGCTACTCCGCAATGAGCGGAATAATCGGCGGCGGCGGACTCGGCAAGATAGCCATAAACTACGGCTACTACCGCTACAAATATCTCGTCATGATCTTTGCGGTTATCCTGCTCATAGCGCTCGTTCAGATTTTCCAGAGCGTCGGCACCCACCTTGCAACAAAGACAGACAAGAGACTCAAGAAATAATTAAGCACACAAAAAGCACCCGGTCGGGAGAAATCCCTGCCGGGTGCTTTGCTGTATTTATTTTACGTCTTCGCTTTCGGGGTGAAAACCTTTGCGTCAAGCTTTTTCATCAGCGCGTCGAACACTATCGCCATAAGCAGCGTAGCGGCGAAGCAGAGAATGAAATAGTTCAGATTGTTGTTGATCAGTCCGAGTCTCTTGAATATCGTCATCGGGATGCGCTGGAGAATATAGACGCTGAAAACATGCTTGCCGAGCATCGAAAGTGCGGGATTGCCGATTTTTATCTTCATCGATGCGAGCACAACGATAAGCATGAACGCGCTCGCCCACGCCCAGTATACCGGGAGCCCTGCCGAGCGATATTTATGTCCGACAACAAAGGCAGCAACCGCGACCGTAATGCAGAGCATATAGATATAGTTGTTTTTCATCACGAATTTGTCTATATATTTCTTGAGATACGCATACCACATACCCAGCGGGAAGAGAATCAGCGTGTTGTAATACCACGCGGGCTTTCCGACTTTTATAAGCGCAAAAGCGAGTCCGCAGGTGAGTACGGTCATCGCGATAAGCCCCGGGATATGGTGCTTGCGGAAGATAAGGAACGACACAATAAGTATCAGATAGAGGCAAAGAACCGCGGTAATATACCAGTTCGAGTTGCCTATGCTCTCCCATGTAGTGAACGCGAGCAGAGTCGTTCTCGTCTTCGTCTTTATTCCGAGTGCGAGGTTCATCAGCAGGAACAGGAGAACCGCGATATCAAAATGCGCAAAAAGGCTCAGGAACCTGCGCCTGAAAATACCCTTGACATACGGCGTGCCTTTTTTCATTATAGAGCACATCATGCCGTAGCCCGAATAGAACAGGAAGGTCACAACAACGAGCTGACCGAGCCAGCTTTTCAGGTCGAGCCATATCGTATCGGACGAGCCGCCGAGCTTCATATACCCGCTGATGTGGCACATGAAAACGAGCAACACGAAGATTCCGTTTATGGCGCCGGTCGTATCTTTTGACATATAATCGGAATTGAACTCACCCGATTTGACGAACTTTGCGCCGCACAAAAACACAAACAGCGCAGCTGCCAGAACATAGATCATATTTAATTATCCTCCGCAATATTTGAGACAATTATATCACAGCATTCCTATCCTTGCAACAAAAAAAGCGCGGGCGCAGTTTTCGCTGCACCCGCGTTTTTCGTTAGGAAGGTGATGTATCAATTAAAGGGGTTGTAGTAGAATGATCTGTTGTCCTGCTGGGTTGTCTGCTCCTGCTGCTGTTGGGAGGAAGAGGAAGTGGTGTTTCCGGTATCCTCGACGAGCTTTACCTTGACATTGAATTCCTTTGTCTGGTAGTTGCTCGATATCCTGCACAGGGTCAGGGTCAGCGTATCGCCGACTTTGGCGTTTTCAATCGCTTCGAGCAGAACTTCCGAGGTGCTCAACTCCTTGCCGTTGACCGCCGTTATAAGATCGCCGACCTGGGCGCTGCTGTTTGCAAGGTCGCTGTCCTCGTTGATGTCCGCGATTATAAGCGAACCTGCCGGCAGACCCTTTATCTGCACTATCATGTTATACTGCTGATTCGATGTATTGGAGAAGTAGCTGATGCCGAGCTTCGGGCGGTTCGGCACTCTGCCGTAGGCGATAAGATCGTCGATTATCTCTTTTGCGGACGAGATCGGGATAGAGAAGCCCATGAGCTCATAACTGCTGTCGCTGATTTTAAGCGAGTTGATGCCGACCACCTGGCCGTATTCGTTTATCAGAGCGCCGCCGGAGTTGCCGGGGCTGATAGCCGCCGTATGCTGGATGCACTCCATGGAATAGCCTATCTGGCTGCTGACGGTTCTCGAAATTGCGGAGACCATGCCGTTCGTGAACGAGCCGAAGAACTCGGTGCCGCCGGGGTTGCCTATTGCATAGACGGTCTCGCCGACCGAAAGCTTCGTTGAATCGCCGAACTCTGCGGCAGTGAAGCCCGTAGCCTTTATTTTCAGCACGCCGATATCTGTGCGCGAATCGTAACCGACTATCTCGGCGTCATACTGAGTGCCGTCATGCAGCTGAACGACGGCTTTGACGCCCTCGCCGCTGATAACATGGGCGCAGGTGATTATATAGGTATAAGTGTGATCTTTATTCTCGCCCATGACTATGCCGGAGCCTTCGCCGGAAGCCGAGCTTGACGACTGGCTGTATACGACTATGCCGACATTGCTCGGCGAAACTTTTTCATATATCTGAGCCGAGGTGAGCACGCCGTTGCCCTTTGAAGTCGTTGTCGCCTTCGGGGTCTCGGCAATGTTCAGCTGAGCGTCGCCCTCGGAAGTGCCGGTCACAGAAGTGCCGCTGCCGGAGCTGCTGTTATTATTTCTCTTTGCGAGCACGGTGACGGTCGCGGAGACCGCGATAACAACTGCGAGGATTGCGGCGAAAACCGCAACGCCTTTCTTCTTCGCGCTCATCTTTTTCTTCTTTTTCTCGGGCTGAGGCGGCGTGTAGCTGCCGGAATTATATGAATTCTGACTGTTATAGCTGCCCTGCTCGGGCTGCTGCGGAGCGGAATAAATCTGATCCGGCTCAAGCGGTGCAGACTGCTGTGCGGTGTCTGCCGAGTTGTCTTCGGGCGGCGTCTCGCCGGAGCTGCCGAAGTTGTTCACATAATCATCATTGTACATAAACTGAGTTTACCTCCATCCATTGCCTTCGGGATATCCTTCATCTTTTGACACTATTATGGACTTTCAATATTACGATTTCTTGAACGTCGGGTAAATAACCTTTGGATTTTTATTCAACTTTTTTCCGCAAAAATTCATCTTAGCGGAAGCCAGAACACGAACTGCGTGTACTCGCCCGGCTCGCTGTTGACGGTTATCTGACCGCCGTGCATATCGATTATGGTCTTGACTATATACAGTCCGAGACCCGCTCCCTTGACATCGTAGCTGCGCGATTTGTCCGTTTTATAGAAGCGCTCAAAGACTTTGCCCGCCTCTTCGCGCGAGATTCCCTTGCCGCTGTTCTTGACGGAGAATATCATCTTTTCGCTGTCCGATTTTATCGCGACTTCGATATAGCCGCCCTCGTTCGTGAACTTCACGGCGTTGTCGATAAGATTATATACGACCTGATTTATCATATCCTCGTCGGCGCAGATGTTGAGCGGCTTGACCTTGTCAAGGCCGCGTATCTCTATCTTCTTTTCATCTATCGCGCGCTCGAAGCCGAGCATCGTTTTGAAGGTCATTGCCGAAATATCGAACTCCTTGGGCTGGATCTTGAGCTGACCCGCCTCTATCTTCGACATATTGAGCATACCCGTGACAAGGCGAGAAAGGCGCTTGACCTCGTCGGAGACTATTCTGAGATAATATGTGCTCTTCGACGAATCTATCGTGCCGTCGAGTATTCCGTCTATGAATCCGCCGATAGTGGTCATCGGGGTCTTTAACTCGTGCGAGACATTCGCGACGAAATTGCGTCTCGAAGTCTCGATAGCCGAAAGCGCGTTCGCCATCGAGTTGAACGCCGTCACAAGCTCCGCGACCTCGTCCTCGTCGCCGCCCAGCACTTTATGATAGGGCACCGAGATTCGGTTGCTGAAATCGCCCTTTGCATACTGCTTTGCCGCCGCCGACATCTCGCGCAGGGGCTTTGTCATCTGATAGGTCATAACATATGTTGCAACGAATGCTATCGCGAGCGCGAGAATTGCCGAGAACAGGAACATCTTGAGCATCGCCCTGACAGGCTCGTGCAGCGAATCCGTATCCTGCGAAGCGATGACCGCGCCGCAAAGCTTGCCGGATGCTACTATCGGCTCAACACTTGTACATTCCGCCGAGCGTGCCCGTTTCGGTATATCCGCCGCTGCTGAGCTTCGACAGAGCTGTTTCGGGGACTGTATATTTGCTGTGGACTATGCACTCGCCCATGTACATCACGAGATTGGACTGCCATATATCCTTACAGCAGATTATCTTGCCGTCGGTGTCGCATATATAGATGTCCGCATCTATCGCCTGCGAGAGCTGGGCGGTCGAAACGCTCATGAGCAGAGTAGAATTCTTGTTGCTCTCTTCAAGCGAGTAGCCTTTTTGAATAAGCGCCGCGGCAGTCTGCGAGACGGTCTGCGCGTTCTGCTTTAAAAGCGCCGTCTTCTCCTCGGACTGGTAGCGCGCGATGAATATCAACAACGACGAGCCGAGAATGGTGAAGCCGATAAACAGTATCAGCACCGTCACATAAAAGTAACGGTGAAACAGACCCGAGCGTTTTGTTCTCGAGCCTGCGTTCTTTACATCTTTTATTTCAAACTTTTTGCGTGCTTTTTTCATGCACATCAATCCTTGGTCTCAAACTTGTAGCCTACGCTCCAGACGGTCTTGAGCTCCCACTTGTCGGACACGCCCTCGAGCTTCTCTCTGAGCCTCTTGACATGGACATCGACCGTTCTCGAATCGCCGTAATAGTCGAAGCCCCAGACTTCGTCGAGCAGCTGATCGCGGGTGAACACCCTGTTCGGGTTGCTGGCAAGGTGATAGATAAGCTCCAACTCTTTGGGCGGAGTGTCGATGCGCTTGCCGTCGACCCAGAGCTCGTAGTTCGTCAGGTTTATCTTGAGCTTGTCGTATTCGACCTGCTTTATATCCGCCGCTGGAGCGCCCGCGCTGCGTCTGAGGACTGCCTTGACGCGCGCCACAACTTCCTTTGCATCGAAGGGCTTGACGACATAGTCGTCCGCGCCGAGTTCAAGACCGAGGACTTTATCAAAAGTCTCGCCCTTTGCGGTGAGCATGATTATCGGCTTGTCCGAGAATTTTCTGATCTCGCGGCAGACCTGCCAGCCGTCGAGGCGGGGCAGCATGATATCAAGCAGCATCAGATCCGGCTGAATCTCGCCGAAGCTCTTCACGGCGCTCTCGCCGTCGTTTACTATGCTGACTGTGTAGCCCTCTTTTTCAAGATAGAGGCGCAGCAGTTCGCAGATATTAACGTCGTCGTCAACGACAAGTATTTTTTCGTTAGCCATAAGTACCTCTCCTTTGTTTTAAACGAACCCATTGTAATTATTATATACCATTCAAAAAAGTTTGTGTGAATGGCAAAATAACATTTTGTTACAAAATTTCGTATATTTACCTGTGCAGATTCTCGCCCATGCTCACGAGCTTATGCTCGATGGAGTCGACGAGCGCTATCCAGCTCGCGTTTATAACGTCCTGCGACACGCCGACCGTTGTCCAGATATCCTCGCCGTCGGACGAAGTTATAAGAACGCGGACGCTCGCCGCCGTGGCGTCTTTGGGCTCCATGACGCGAACCTTGTAGTCGATGAGTCTCAATTTTCTAAGGCACGGGTAGAACACCTCGAGTGCTTCACGCAGAGCGCGGTCGAGCGCATTGACGGGGCCGTCGCCGTCCGACGCCGCTATTCTGACTCTGCCGTCAACGCTCAGCTTTATCGTGGCGGTTGCGCTGTGGTCATTGTCATAGGGCAGCTCGTCGAGCACCTTGTAGCTGATGAGATCGAAGAACGGCTTGTATTTTCTGACGAGGCGGTGAACTATCAGCTCGAACGACGAATCAGCGCCCTCATACTGATAGCCCTCGTATTCTTTTTGCTTCAGGATATCGAGCAGCTCCGCGACCTGCGGCGAATCCTTGTCGAAATCGGGATAGAGCTTCTGTATCTTCTTGAGCACCGCCGCCTTGCCGGTCACTTCAGAAAGCAGGAAGCGTCTTCTGTTGCCGACGGATTCGGGGTCGATATGCTCGAACGATTCGCTGAATTTCAAAACGCCGTCGGCGTGCATTCCCGCTTTATGGGCGAATGCGCTGCGCCCGACAAACGGCACATCCCTGTGCAAAGTGACATTCGCTATCGACGCTATCTTTATCGCCGATGAGGTCAGATTTTTCAAATTCTCCTGCGGGATACACTCATAGTCGGATTTTATCTGCAAATTCGGGATTATTGAAGTCAGGCTCGCATTTCCGCAGCGCTCGCCGAAGCCGATAAATGTGCCCTGCACCTGCTTCGCGCCCGCTCTGACCGCCATGAGTGCGCCCGCGCACGCCATATCGGAGTCGTTGTGAGTATGTATTCCTATATCAGTACCGGGGAAAGCTTTTACAACATTGCCGGTGATTTTTTCAATATAATCGGGAAACGAGCCGCCGTTCGTGTCGCAGAGCGCCAGGCAGTCCGCGCCGCCGCGCAGAGCCGCGCGCAGACTTTCGAGCGCGTAGCCGTCATTGTCCGACATACCGTCAAAGAAGTGCTCGGCGTCGAAAACGACATATTTGCCGTGGCTTTTGAAAAAGCGGCAGGTCTCCTCTATCATAGACAGATTTTCTTCGAGGCTCGTCTGCAAAACGCCCTCGACCTGGATTTTTCTGCTCTTGCCGACTATCGACACGCACGGGGTTCCCGCCTTGAGCAGAGCGGCACACGCCGCGTCCTCTTCGACTCTCTCGCCCTTTCTCCGCGTTGAACCGAATGCGCACAGGCGGGAATTTTTGAGCCACAGCCTGCTCGCCCGCTCGAAAAACTCAAGCTCGCGCGGATTGGAGGTCGGGTTGCCCGCCTCGATTATCGGTATGCCGAGATCGTCCAGCACACGGACTATCTCCAGCCTGTCGTTGACGGAAAAGGATATTCCCTCACCCTGAGCGCCATCGCGCAGGGTCGAATCGAGCAGTTCGATTTTTTTCAACTCTCTCCCTCCCGTTTCAGTCGTTTATGACCGTGTCGCCGCTCTCAAGAGCGGTTATGCCCGAGCGCGAAAGCTCGGCTATTCCGTGGACGCTCATGTCCGCGATAAACGCATCTATTCGCTCCGGCTCGCCCGTCAGCTCCGCCGTGAGCATCGTGTGACCGATATCCTTGACCCTCGCGCCGTAGGCTATGACGGTCTTTAGGACCTGCGGTCTGTCTTTGTTGAGGCAGTGGACTTTTATCAGCAGAAGTTCGCTCGAAACGAGCTTCCCCTCTTCGAGATGCGCCACTTTTATGACATCCTCGAGCTTCAACAGCTGAGCCTCGACCTGTTTTACCTGCTCCGGCTCGACCTCGGAGACAACCGTCATTCGCGAGAACTCGGGATGCTCGGTCTCGGAGACCGTGAGGCTTCGTATATTATATCCGCGGCGCGCAAAAAGTCCCGCCACTCTAAGCAGAACGCCCGAGCGGTTTCGTACAAGCGCCGAAACGGTCAGCTTCTGAGTCATAATAATTTCTCCTTATTTGTAGATAGCCGTCGTGATATCGCCGCCGGGAGGTATCATCGGGAGCACCGCGCAGTCTGGGTCGATGCGGCAGTCTATAACTACGGGCTTGTCCATCGAGAGCGCCTTTTTGAAAACGCGCTTCGCCTGCGACGGATTCTTTATTCTCATGCCCTTGACGCCGAACGCCTTTGCGACGGCGGCTATATCCGTACCGCGCTCCGGCTGGGTCGCGGAAAAGCGTCCGTCATAGAACACCTTCTGCCACTGGCGCACCATACCGAGCACGCCGTTGTTCATAACTATAACAACAACTGGGATATTATATCTGCTGAGCGTTGCAAGCTCGCTCAGGTTCATGTGGAATCCGCCGTCCCCTGTTATCAAAATGGTCTTTCGCTCGGGTTTGCCGAGTGCCGCGCCTATCGCCGCACCCATACCAAAGCCCATCGCGCCCAGCCCGCCCGAGGTTATCAGCGAACGCGGGCGTTCAAAATCATAGTACTGCGCCGTCCACATCTGATTCTGACCGACATCGGTCACTATATTCGCTTCGCCCTTCGTCAGCTCGCTCAGAGTGTGCAGAACCGTGTACGGAGCATAGGGCTTCGGGCGTGGAATCCGCCTTTTGAACTCGGCTATCTCGCCGAGCCACTCGGAATTCTCTCCGGGCGGCAGCATCGCGCTGAGCTTCTCGAGCGTCTTTCCTAGATCGCCGAGAATGTGGGCGTCGGAAATTATATTTTTGTCGAACTCCGCCGCGTCTATATCAATATGTATTATCTTCGCCTTCGGGGCGAAGCTCTCTTTGCTCGCGGCGACGCGGTTTGAAAATCTCGCGCCCGCGGCAATGAGTAAATCGCAGTTTAACGCCGCCATATTTGCCGCCGGGTTTCCGTGCATGCCGACGAGCCCCAAGAACAGCTCCGCCGAGCACGGATAAGCGCCGAGCCCCATCATAGAACACGCGACGGGGATATGCAGTTTTTGAGCAAATGTTTTCAGCGCGTCCGACGCGCCGGAGCTTATCGCCCCGCCGCCGACATAGATAAGCGGTCTTTTGGCTTTTTCTATCATCTGCGCCGCGCGTTCGAGCTCGGCTTTCTCCGGCTCTTTTGCCGGGGAGGGCTCGCTCTTCAGTGCGCGTTCATATTCCTCGCTCTGAGCCGCGATATCCGCCGGGATATCTACTAAAACCGGTCCTTTTCTGCCGGACTGCGCTATCGAGAACGCCTCGCGGACATCCTGCGCCACTCCGCGCTCGCCCGACGCGATAAACGAATATTTCGTCACCGGCATCGTAACGCCCGCGATATCGACCTCCTGAAACGAGTCGCTGCCGAGGAGCGAGGTCTTGACGTTCCCCGTTATCGCAACAACGGGGCTCGAATCCATGTATGCTGCGGCGATGCCCGTCACGAGATTGGTGGCACCGGGTCCCGAGGTCGCGATAACAACTCCCGTTCTGCCAGTTGCGCGGGCGTAGCCGTCCGCCGCGTGAGCCGCCGCCTGCTCGTGGCAGGTGAGTATATGGCGAATTTTATCGCATTTGTAAAGTTCATCGTAGATATCGAGCACCGCGCTGCCGGGATAGCCGAAAACCGTATCGACTCCCTGTTCGAGCAGCACATCTATCAGCGCCCGCGCACCCGTTGAATTCATAAACACGCCTCTAAAAAAATTTATTTTACCGAGAATTTGAAGCTTGTGCGGCTTCTGAACTTTTCGCCCGCCTTGAAAATGCAGGACGGGAAGTTCGGCTGGTTCGGAGAGTCGGGATAGAACTGGGTCTCAAGGCAGAAGCCGGCATATTTGTTCATCAGCGTGCCGCCCTTGCCGGGTATTTTGTCGAGGAAGTTGCCGGTGTAGAGCTGAACGCCGGGCATATCCGTAGTAACTTCCATAACGCGCCCGCTCTCGGGGTCATATGCAGTCGCGAACGCGCCCTGCGTGCCCTCGTCGATGCAGAAATTATGGTCGTAGCCGTTGCATCCGATAATGAGCTGCTCGTCGTCCTGATTTATATCCCTGCCGATGGCTTTCATCTGTCTGAAATCGAATGCCGTGCCGGTGACATCTCTTATCTCGCCGGTCGGTATGCTGTCCTCGTCAATGGGAGTGTAGCGCGACGCGGACAGGCGAAGCTCCTGAGAGAGCACGTTCGGACGCTTATACGAGCCGAGATTGAAATACGCGTGATTCGTCATGTTTATCGGCGTGTCCTCGGTGCAGACAGCCTCATATGCAATCGAAAGCTCGTTGCTGTCATCAAGAGTATAAGTCACCTTTGCGCTCATCGCGCCGGGGAATCCGTTCGAGCCCTCGTCGCTCTTATATTCGAGAACAAGGCTCTCGCCCTCGATTTTTGCTGCCCAGACAGCGTGTGAAAACTCGCCGCCACCATGCAGGCAGGTCTTGCCGTTCTCGTTCTTTATGACATCAATTTCTTTGCCGTTAACGGTAAAATGTCCGCCGCAGATGCGATTAGCATATCTGCCGACGATCTGACCCTGATAGTCCGAGCGCTCGACATGACCCTTGAGATCGTCGAAGCCGATGAGAACATCCTCGAAATTGCCGTCTCTGTCGGGCGCAAAAAGCGACTGCCATGTTGCGCCGTATGTAATAACGGACGCGCTGACGCCGTTTGCGTTCTTGAGCTCGTATATATCGACCTCTCTGCCGTCGGAAAGAGTGCCGAAAAGTTTCTTTGAAATCATCGATTTCATCCTCCTGCTGTTATATTAACTCATAGTAAATTATACATTTAATAAAGACAAGTGTCAAGCCGAACGGCGCACCGACGTACAACAGAAGAGCTGAATCTGTCGGCAAAAATTACAGCATCCATATTGACACGGGCAAATTCACAGTTTATAATAAAATCAATTTAGTACAGTAAAGCCTTAAATTTGAGACAAAGAACGATTCGGGGCTTGCTGAAAGGGGAATAACAATGAGTTCATCAAAAGGAAAGTATATGAACTTCAAGGAAATCGCCGCCTATTCGCTCGGCCTTTTCGGCTTCCAGGCGATAGTCGGACTCCTGAATTCATATCAGGCGGAGTTTGACGCTTCGATTCTCGGCGCGGACATCGCAGTTGTCGGTATTCTCGTGCTCGTGGCGAAGATTCTCTCCGCAGTTTTCGACCCGTTCGTCGGCAATATGATCGACCGCTCGAAGAGCAAAAACGGCAAGTTCAAATCGATGATTGCAAAATCGATCCTGCCCCTGCTTGTCATGTCCGCGGTTGTGTTCATCGACGTGCCGTTCAAGACGAACAAAGCGGCAACTTACATATGGATCTTCGCGACCTATCTTCTCTGGAGCTTCGCGATGACCCTCGGCGACGTGCCCTCGCAGGGCATCGCATCCGTCCTCACTCCCGACCCGACGGAGCGCACGAATGTCGTCTCCATCTCAAACACGTTCAAGCAGATAGGCTTCTCCGCCTGCGTCGTGATAGTGCCCATCGCCTGCCTTATAATCCCTGGCGGCTCCAAGGTGCTCGTCAAGAGCGGTGAAACCGACCTGCCCATGATAGCGAATGAGTATCTGTTCACCGCCGTGCTCACCGCCGTTTTCGGCTGCGTGCTGTTCGGGCTCATCCCGCTTCTCAACAAAGAGCGCGTACCCTACACTGCGGGCAACAAGATATCTTTCAAGGACATGATGGGCGCGCTCAAATCGAATAAGCCGTTCATGCTCGTCATAATCTCATATTTCCTCGGCTTCGGACGCCAGATGGCAATGGGCATTCAGGTTCAGGCGGCGAATATTCTT
>OHMG01000611.1_pt1 | contig 13492 bp, 10 predicted proteins | sample 1569281 | NCBI WGS metagenome assembly OHMG01 (sample SAMEA3879581, study PRJEB24766) | human gut metagenome | biome: human-associated habitat; feature: feces | place: USA | collected 1985/1987 | reverse complement strand
CCTCGTCGTATTCCCGTTCCGCCTTGAGGGCTTCGATGCAGCGGTAGATCGGTTCGATTTTCATTACCATACCCGCCTCTCCGCCGAAGGGGTAGTCGTCCGTGGTGCGGTGCTTGTCTTCGGTGTAGTCCCGGATGTTGTGGATATGGATTTCGACCAGCCCCTTCTCCTGCGCACGCTTGAGGATCGATTCGTTCAGCGGCGAAGCGAGCAGTTCGGGTACGACGGTCAGGATGTCTATTCTCATGGCGTTAGCGTGCTTGGCGGAAGATGATGTCTTTTTCGGTGTCGGGGACGAGCGGAATTTCCCGCCCGTTCTCGAGCGTGTAACCCCTGTAACCCAGTTCGGTGAAGAGTTCGATGATCTGCGGGCGGTTTTCGCCACCTGTTTCGATCAGCACCGTCGGGCGGAAACGCTCCAGCAGAGGACGCAGCTCGCGCATGACGATCAGCTCATACCCTTCGACGTCGCACTTGACGAAATCGAGCCGCTCCAGCCCGGCGAAAAGCTCGCTGCTGCGCCGCATCCGGGCGGTGAAAGTAACGGCGCCCTCTCCGGCGGCATCGCCCACGAAGTTTCGTCCCGTGCCGAGATAACCCGTTTCGCGGGCGGAGTCGTTGCTCATGGTGATCTCTTTATTCTCGGCTCCCAGCGCACAGTCGAAGATTTCGACGTTGCGGCAGCCCCGCAGGTTGCGGCGCAGCACCCGGCAAACGACCGGTACGGGTTCGACGGCATGGACTCTGCCTGCGGTGCCGACGATTTCCGAGAGGGGACGGGCGTAATAGCCCAGATTGGCTCCGATGTCGATGGCCGTGTCGCCGGCTTTCGCCAGCCGGGGCAGGTGATAGACGTATTCGGTCGCCGCGCTGCGCCGTCCAAGCCCCAGCCGGTAGCTGATGAAAAAGAGGCGGCTCACCGCCCGCAGATAACCTTCGAGCGGAAGCGTCCGGTAGAGGATTTTGTGGAGCAGCGCCTTCATAACGGACCCGGACGGAATTAGTTCTTGTAGTTCACCTCCTGGTTGAGGACTTCGGTGACGAAGGGATTGTAGAGCACTTCGTGGCCGATGGTGGTTTCAGGGCCGTGTCCGGGATAGACGCGCACTTCGTCGCCCAGCGGGAGCAGGTTGTCCAGGATCGAACGCATGATCCACGAATAGTCGCCGCCCGGCAGATCCGTGCGTCCGATGCTTTCGCGGAAGAGGGTATCGCCCGTGAAGAGGCTCTTCGATTCGGGTTCGTAGAGCGATACGTGGCCCGGCGTGTGGCCCGGCGTGCGGATGACGCGCAGGACGGTATGGCCGAATTTCACTTCTTCTACCTTGTCCAGATCGATGTCGATGGTCGGCATGGCGTTGATCTTGACCCCGTAAACGGTCGATCCCACCGCATCGGTGTCCAGCATGAAGGCGTCCTTGCCCGAGAGGGCGAAGGGAATGCCGTAGGTCTTGCGCAGATGTTCGACGCCCAGCACGTGGTCGAAATGACCGTGCGTATTGACCGCCAGCACCGGTTTGAGCCCGTGTTCGGCGAGGAAACCGTCGAGTGCGGCATCTTCTTTGGGGGTGGAATTTCCGGCGTCGATGACCGCGCACTCCTTCGTGTCGTCCCAAACGACGTAGGTGTTCTCCTGTATCGGATTGAAAGTCAGGCAGGCGATTTTCATGATATGTGAAATTTATTTAAGGTACAAATATAGCGATATTTCGCGGATAATCGCTATTTTTGGAACCGGAGCGCCGGAAAGAAACGGCGCTGCCGGAGCGGGCGCAGTGGTCCGGGAACAGTAATTTGTTGAAAGTCAAAACAGAGAGAAGAATGAAGATACGTTTACTGAAAATTTTTGCGGCGGTCGCCGTGCTGCTGTCGTTCGGAGGCTGTTCGTTGCTCAAGGTGTCGGTCGATACGGGCAACCCGCCGCTTCCGGCTTCGGAGGCCAATACCCGGATGATGACCCGGGGATTTTATTACGACCTGGCGGACGAGATCGCCCGCACGGCCGATTCGGTCGCGGCCGCATCGTCGGAGATTCCGGTGCGGATCCGGGCGATCCGGTGGAAGATGCAGGCGACGCGGGCTGCCGTTACCGCCGTCATGCAGTCCAACCCCGACGTGGCGCTCATCGACACGTGGCTGCTCTGCGTCCGCATGGACAGCGCTTTCCGCCGCCTGCCCGATTCGCTGCTTTTCGCCGGGCAGACGCCGCTCGTGCGCAAGGTCGTGGCGCGTCTGGACAAGAAAGCCGAACACCTGGCTTCGACCCTGCTCGCGCCGGAGAAGTTCGCGTTGATGCAGGAGTTCGTGGGGAATTACATGCAGGCGAATCCCGTCACGGGGTCGCAGTTCACTCCGGTCAATACGACCCTGCCCTGGGTCGAATTTCTCCAGTCGAAAGGCGTGGAAACGCAGTATAACGTAGGCTCCATCTCCGATGTGATCGCCGATCTGGGCGACCGTTTCGGCGGCCAGTCCGAGCAGATGGTCAATAGCATCGGCTGGTCGAAGGATATTTTCGAGTTGCAGATGCAGCAGGACAGCGTCCGCAACCGGCTGACGCGGCAGCTCGACAGCCTGGAGCGTAATTTCGACCGCATCGTGACGGTCATGGAGCACCTGCCGCAGATCGCCGATTATATGGGCAAAAGCCTGAATACCGAAGTCGCAGCGCTCATCGAAACGTTGAACGGTGCCGTGGACAACGCATTTGCCGACCTCGACCGCCAGCGTGCGGAGTTGCAGGGTTATATTTCGGCCGAGCGCAAAGCGCTGGTCGATCAGGCGCAGCAGGCGGTCGATGCGGCGGTACAAAATGCGATGGACCGGGTACCGGCTCTGTTGGCCAAGCTCCTCGCCTGGATCGTGCTTTTCGCCGTCATCATGCTGGGCGTGCCGTTCGGCATCGGTTTCTGGCTGGGACGGGTGCGTGAACGTGCCAAAACCAGGAAAACGGGCGGCGCATAGCGGAAAATTCGTACCTTTGCGTTCTAAATCCGAATGCGATATGGCTCGAAAGAAAGCGAATTATCCCCTGATCGAGGGGCTTGAGATAACGACGCTGGCCGCCGAAGGCAAGGCGATGGGGCGTTACAACGACGTGGTGGTCTTCGTGCCGATGACCGTGCCGGGCGACGTGGTCGATGTGCAGATCCGCTCCAAGCGCCGCCGGTATATGGAAGGTTTCGTCGTCAATTATGTGAAGCGCTCGCCGCTGCGCGAAGAGCCGTTCTGCGCCCATTTCGGGGTCTGCGGCGGCTGCAAGTGGCAGAATCTGCCCTACGCCGAACAACTGCGTTTCAAGACCGATCAGGTGCGCGACCAGCTTGCCCGTATCGGTAAGGTCGAGCTGCCTGAAATCGCGCCCTGCCTGCCCTCGGCCGAAACCCGTTTTTACCGCAACAAGCTGGAGTTCACCTTCGCCGAGCGGCGCTGGCTCACCTACGAGGAGATCGCCGAAAAGGGCGAGATCGCCGATGCCCCGGCGCTGGGATTCCACATCCCCGGTATGTTCGACAAAGTGCTGGACATCGAAAAATGCTGGTTGCAGCCCGATCCGTCGAATGCGATCCGGGAAGAAACCCGGCGTTTCTGCCTCGAACACGGCTATACGTTCCACAATCCGCGCGAGCACCGGGGGCTGATGCGCAACATGGTCGTCCGCACCGCCTCGACGGGCGAGGTGATGGTGATCGTGGTTTTCCATGCCGACGAGCGGGAGAAGATCGCGGCCCTGCTGGACCATCTGGCGGCCGCTTTTCCCGAAATTACGTCACTGTTCTACGTAATCAACGAAAAGTTCAACGACTCCACCGGCGACTTGGAACCCGTCTGCTACCGGGGCAAGGATCACATCATCGAGCGGATGGAGGGGCTGCAGTTCAAGGTCGGCCCCAAGTCGTTCTATCAGACCAATTCGGCGCAGGCGTACGAACTTTACAAGGTCGCGCGCGACTTCGCCGCCCTGACGGGAAAAGAGATTTTATACGACCTTTACACCGGCACGGGTACGATCGCCAACTTTTGTGCGGCGCGGTGCGCGAAGGTCGTGGGCGTGGAGTACGTGCCCGAGGCCATCGAGGACGCCCGCATCAATTCGACGCTGAACGGCATCGGGAATACGGTGTTCTATGCCGGCGATATGAAAGCCGTGCTGAGCGACGAGTTCATACGGTGCAACGGCCGTCCCGACGTCATCATCCTCGACCCGCCGCGTGCCGGAGTCGATGAACCGGTGATCGACGTAATCCTGCGGGCGGCGCCCGAGCGGATCGTCTATGTGAGCTGCAACCCGGCTACGCAGGCCCGCGACCTGGCCCTGATGGACGGCGCGTATCGCGTCGAGGCGGTGCAGCCGGTCGATATGTTCCCCCATACGCACCACGTGGAGAACGTGGTGAAGCTCGTCCGCCGGTAGGCGACTCCTGTTCCGGGGCGGTTTTTATACTATCGGCTCCTGTTCGGGCGTTATATTTGCAGTACTATTTCAAAAACGAATGAAACGTATGAAAAAATGGATGATTTTAGCGGCGGCGGTCGTATTGGCTGCGCCGGTGTTCGCTCAAACCCAGGAGGCTTTCCCGAGTTATATTCAGGTGAACGGACGTTCCCAAATGGAGGTTACGCCGGATGAATTCTATCTGTCGATTGTAATCAACGAGCGCGAGTCGAAAGGAAAAATTACGGTCGAAATTCAGCAGCGGCAGATGATCGATGCCCTGAAGAAGTTGGGCGTCGATGTCGAGAAACAGCTCAAGGTGGCCAATATGTCGAGCGATTTCTACAAGAAGGCCAGCTCGCTGACCACCGCCAAATACCAGTTGCTGCTCCATTCGGCGGCCGAAGTGGGTGACGTGACCGCCGCCCTGGGCGATCTGGGCATCTCGAACGTCGGTATCGTACGCGTGACCCGTTCGGACATCGACTCCCTGAAGGAGCAGGTGCGCCTGGATGCCATCCGCAACGCCAAGTCGTCGGCCGAAGCGCTGGCCGGGGCGATCGGGCAGAAGATCGGAAAATGTTTCTATATCTACGATTCTAATTACGACGTAGCTCCGCAGTATTACGACAATATGATGATGGTGCGTTCGAAGGCGATGATGGCCGACAGCGCCGAAGCGGGTGCGCCCGAAGAGCCTTCGCTCGATTTCAAAACGATCAAGCTGGAGTATAACGTCCAGACCAAGTTCGTCCTCGAATAATCGGGGTTATCGTCGGAAATGAATTGGCAGGCCGAATTTTTGGATAACCCGGAAATTCGGCTTACCTTTGACCACTTTCCCTTTTTTTCAAAAGCAAGGAATTATGGAGAACAGATTCAGTTTCGATTACCAGCACTACGACTCTCCGGAGGGGATGCCCGCCGGGGACCGGGAGTTGGTGGAGGAGGCTCGCCGGGCCGTCGCCCGGGCGTACGCTCCCTATTCCAAATTCCGGGTAGGCGCTGCGGCCCGTCTGCGCAGCGGGAAGATTCTCTGCGGCAGCAACCAGGAGAGCGAGGTGTTTCCTGCGGGCATGTGCGCCGAACGGTCGTTGCTGTTCCATGCCGGAGCGTGCCATGCCGACGATCCGATCGAGGCGCTGGCCATTGCTTCGGAGCCGTCCGAGCGGGAGTGTTATCCCTGCGGACAGTGCCGCCAGGTGCTGCTCGATGCGGAGCGTCGCCAGGGGGCGCCGATCCGCATCATCATGTCCGGTGCGGGCGGTGCCACGGTGGTGGATTCGGCCGTGCGGCTGCTTCCTTTCACGTTCCAGTTATAATCCGCTTCGCAATTACGCTCCGTTTCCGATGTTCGCTCCCGAAGATATTCTGTACGAGGACAACCACCTTTTGATCGTCAATAAACGGTGCGGCGACCTGGTGCAGCCCGATCCGTCGGGCGGCGATGCGCTCGAACGGCAGATCAAGGAGTTCATCCGGCGACGCGATGCCAAGCCCGGCGAGGTGTTCCTCGGCGTGGTGCACCGCATCGACCGTCCCGTGAGCGGAGCCGTCATTTTCGCCAAAACGTCGAAAGCCCTCGCCCGCCTGAACGAGATGATCCGCCGGGGCGAGATCGAAAAGACCTATTGGGCGCTTACGGAGAGCCGTCCCGATCCCGAAGAGGGGGAGTTGTCCCACTATATCCTGCGTAACGAGAAAACCAATCGTTCGCGGGCGCTCGATGCGCCCCGGGGCGATGCAAAACTGGCGAAATTGCGTTACCGCACCCTGGGGGCGAGTACCCGTTATACGCTGGTGGAGGTCGATTTGCTGACGGGGCGCCACCATCAGATCCGGGCGCAGCTCTCGAAGATCGGCTGTCCGATTAAGGGCGACCTGAAATACGGGGCCCGCCGTTCGAATCCCGACGGAGGCATTTCGCTCCATTCGTACCGTGTCGATTTCATCCATCCCGTGCGGCGCGAGCGGATCGTCGTGACAGCGCCCGTGCCGAAAGAAGATAATCTCTGGGCGTTCTTCGCCCGACAATTTTCATTGTTGCCATGCGAATTTTGATTCAACGGGTGCGCCGTGCGTCGGTTTCCATCGGCGGAATCCTCAAATCGGCCATCGGACCGGGGCTGTTGGTTTTCGTCGGTATCGAAGCCGAGGACGGCGAGGAGGATATCGAGTGGCTTGCGGGTAAACTCACCCGGCTGCGGATTTTCGACGACGAAAACGGGGTGATGAATCTCGACGTGCGGCAGGTCGGCGGCGAAATATTGGTGGTGAGCCAGTTCACGCTGCATGCCTCGACCCGTAAGGGCAACCGTCCGTCCTATATCAAGGCGGCCCCCGAAGCGATTTCCCGACCTTTGTACGAGCGGTTCGCCGCCGGTGTAGGCCGTGCGCTCGGGCGCGAAGTCGCCACCGGGGAGTTCGGAGCCGATATGCAGGTCGAGCTGGTGAACGACGGGCCGGTGACGATCTGGATCGACTCCCGACAACGCGAATGACTTCAGTTATTTCAAAGATAGTGAAAGATGAGCGCAATCGTGCGGGCTTGCACGCAGAGATTGCCGAATCGCAACCTATCCGAGGCTATGTCAAAGATATAAAAAGTTCGTTATGAAGAAGTATTTTTTGTGTATGGTCGCCTTGCTGTCGCTGGCGATCGTAGCCTGCGAAAGCGACGATACGGCGCCCGCGCCGGCCGTGCGTCCGACTTTCGATCTGATCGACGCGCAGCCCGATGTGACGAGTGCGGTCGTGGCGGCCAACATCGAATCGAAGGGCGAAGTGCCCATCTCCGAAGTCGGCTTCTCCTACCAGGAAGCGGGTGGGGAGTACGTCGATGTGGTTTGTACGAATTTCAAGGACGGTCTGGCCCGGCAGACCCTGACCGGCCTGAAGCCCGACACCGAATATCGTTGGTACTGTTATGCCGTCTTGGGCGGCGAGCGGTTCAATGCGTCGCTGTCGAAAACGTTCAGGACCCTCAAAGAGGGGGAGGTGCCTCCGGCTCCGACGCCCCAGTTCGGCAAGCCTTCGGCTTCCGAGGTGCAGGCTACGAGCGCATTGCTCGCGTGCGCTTATCTATACACCGGTGATGCGGCCGATATTGCCGAAGCCGGTTTCGGATACAAGCCTGCGGCATCGGCCCAAACGGGATATACTATGGTAGAGATTACGCCGGACGACTCTTCGTTGTCGGCCCGTCTGGAGGAGCTGACGCCTGAAACGGCTTACGAGTTCTATGCCTATCTGGTAATCGACGGAAAGAATTACACCAGCGAACGGGTCGTTTTCACCACGTTGAAGGAGGGCGAGCAACCGGGAGCTCCGCAGTTCGAAACGCCTTCGTCGTCCGGGGTTTCTCCGACCGGAGCGACGCTTGCCTGCGTTTATGAGTACGAAGGCGACGGCGATGTTGCGGAAGCCGGCTTCGGGTATAAGGCCGGTGCGCAGGAGGAATATACCGAGGTGAAGGCTGCTTCGACGGCTTCGCCCCTGACTTATGAGCTGAACGGACTCGAACCCGAAACGAAATACGATTTTTATGCGTATGTCGTTATCGGCGACGAGCGTTATACGAGCGCCGTCGCGCAGTTCACGACCCTTAAAGCGGGTGAAAATCCCGAGCCGGAGTTCGGTCCTGTCGCTGCGACGGATGTGACCGCTTCGTCGGCCACCCTGACGGGCAGCTTCACCTATGAAGGCGAAGAAACGGTCGGCATCGAAGTAGGATTTGCTTACAAAGCCTCCGGTGAAACGGATTACGCCACGAAAACGGTGACGGCTTCGTCGGGAGATAAGAGTGCGGCCATCACCGGATTGAGCGCCGCGACCACCTATACGTTCCACCTGTACGCCTCGATCGGCGGCAAGCAGTATCGGAGCCAGGAGGGGACTTTCACCACCGAGAGCGGAACAGTCCCCCCCCCGGAAAACGTTTATCGTACCGGCTGGGCCGAGTTGCCGGTGGAGGTGCAGAACAGCGACTACTACTATGCATACCATATTTGTCCCGATTTTTCGGTAAACGGACATCGGGCACGTAATATCTCGATTTGTTACAGTGCAGAGCACCATTGCCCTGTTTGGGTTTCGGGGCCGGTGCACAGTTGTTACAAGGGATCCAACGGAAATAGGAATTACGGTCCGGATCCGGTCATCCCTTCGAGTATTCAGCCTAAAAATAAAACGGTTGAAGGTTCCTACAACAAAGGGCATATGATCGGTAACAATGAACGTTCCAGAACAAGCGGTATGAACAAGCAGGTTTCCTACTATACGAATATGGCTCCGCAGCACAGCAGTACGTTCAACACGGGTGGTGGTGCGTGGAACAATTTGGAGGATAAGATCGACAGTTATTGGTGCGCGGATACGCTCTATACGGTTGTGGGGTGTTATTTCGAAACATGGACCGATTCTTACGGCAACACAGCTCAGCCCAAGCGCACTGGTTTCGGCGGTGTTCAGGCCAGTGTTCCGACCATGTTCTATACTTTGTTGTTGCGTACGAAAAAAGGAAATACGGAAAAGTCGGTGATGGAGTGTTCGCGCGAGGAGTTGCAGTGTGTCGCTTTCGTAATGAGTCATGCGATGCAAAAAGAACACGAACCTGAACGACGCGACATGCGGAGTGTGGCGGAAATCGAGCGATTGACGGGCTTTACCTTCTTCGCCAACGTGCCGAATGCGCCGAAGGATACCTACAATCCGTCGGACTGGGGCTTGTAGCGTTCCGAATGGAAACCCGGGTCTATTCTTGGGGCGACGGCCGACCCTGGCACAGCTACGCGGCGTATTGCCGGCGACATTTCGGCGGTCGGGTGCGTAAGATCGCGGTGGATGCCGGCTTGAGCTGTCCCAACCGGGACGGAACGATCGGATCGGAGGGGTGTACGTTCTGTGATAACAGGGCGTTCACCCCTTCCTACTGTTCGCCCCGGAAGAGCCTGGCGCGGCAGATCGACGAGGGAATCGCTTTCCATGCGGCCCGAGGGCGGGACGAAGGGCTTTGTCTGGCCTATTTCCAACCTTTTTCCAATACGCACGCTCCTGTCACGCGACTTCGGGAGCTTTATGCCGAAGCATTGGATCATCCCCGGATTTCGGGACTGGTGATCGGCACGCGGCCCGATTGCGTGGACGACGAGAAGTTGGATTTGCTGGCGGAGCTGGCACGGAAACACTATGTGGCGGTCGAATACGGCGTCGAATCCACCTGCGACGAAACATTGCGGGCCGTCCGTCGCGGCCATGACTTCGCGGCGGCCCGGCAGGCTATTGCGGCGAGCGCCGCACGGGGGTTGCACGTCGGAGCCCATTTCATTCTGGGGCTGCCCGGCGAAGACGACGAAATGCTTCTTCGGCAGGTGGAGCGGATCAATGCCCTGCCGCTCGAAACGGTCAAGTTCCACCAGTTGCAGCTCGTTCGGGGAACGGCCCTTGCCGCCCAATACGACGCCGAGCCCGGCCGCTTCCGCCTGCGTACCTCCGAGGAGTATCTCTCGCTGGTGGTCGAGGTGTTGCGGCGGCTGCGTCCCGATATGGCTGTGGAGCGTATCGCCAGCGAAGTGCCGATGGGGTTTCACCACTTGACACAGTGGCATTTAACGCGGGTTTCCACCCTCTGGTCCCTGCTCGAAAAAAGATTAACGGCACGGAACGCGTATCAAGGCGAAATTTTTATACCTTTGCGCCGTTAAACCTTAATTGTTCAAGGAAAAATGACTCTGTTGAAGGAAAAAATAACTTTCGGGACGATTATGGGCGTAGTACGGGAATATTTCGTGATGACGATCGGTATTCTCCTCTACACGTTCGCGTGGATCGCCTGTATTCTGCCCGCACACGGTACCGGCGGCGGTGCCACGGGTGCGGCGCTGGTGTTGTGCGGGGCGATCGAAAACCTGTTCAACTTCCAGATCAACATCGGTACGATGGCGTTCATCGTCAATGGTATTCTGCTGCTGTTCGCGGGTTTCATCATCGGTTGGAATTTCGGTATCAAGACGATTTTCTGTATCATCGTGCTTCCTGCGTCGCTGAACTTTTTCCAGGAAACGCTGCCCGGCGTGCAGGCGTGGCTGGCGGAACTGGGCGTTATCCCACCCGATGCGATCAGCCTGTTCGGTAATCTGGAACCGCTGCTGCTGGTCATCATGGGCGGTATGCTGTCCGGTGTGGGTATCTATATGTGTTTTCGTCAGGGCGGTTCGACCGGCGGTACGGATATCGTGGCGCTGCTGATCAACAAGTATCATCCGATCAACTACGGCCGTGTCGTGCTGGTGACCGATTCGCTTATCATCTGTGCATCGCTGCTGGTGGGCAACGGCATCGAGACGGTGATCTACGGCTTCCTGCTGACGGCGGTATTCGGTCTGAGCACCGATGCGTTGCTGGCGGGCAACCAGCAGTCGAATCAGATTCTGGTCATCAGCCATGAGCACGACCGTATTGCTGCGGAGATCGTCGAGAAGGCGCATCGCGGGGTGACGATGCTCAACGGAATGGGATGGTACACGAAGGAGTCGTCGCAGGTGGTGATGGTCATTTGCCGCAAACGCGAAACGGCCGACATCCTCAAGATCGTCCGCAATCTCGATCCCAAAGCGTTCGTTTCGGTGGCTTCCGTAACGGGTGTTTACGGGCAGGGCTTCGGTATCATCGACGGCGGTATGCTCAACGGTATGAAGAAGAATTAGGGAATCTTCTTTGATTTGAAATAATACTCCTCGTCGATCCGGCGGGGAGTATTTGTTTTCCGGGAATAATGCGTAACTTTACCCGAAGAAAAACCGAATTGATTCCGTCGTTTTGCGGTTGCGGCGCGGCTCCGGACGGGCCGGTCGGTTCCGCAGCCTGAAAGCACTCTTTTTCGATCCTGCTACGACCATGCGCTATGCCGACATCGTACTTCCTCTGGCCCAGCCTCTCTACACCTTTGCGGTGGCGGAAGGCGTGACGCTTTGCGAGGGGATGGCCGTAGCCGTGCCTTTCGGCCGATCGAAGATCTACACGGGCATCGTCTGGCGGCTGCACGACCGGCGCCCCGATTTCAAGACTGTCAAGACCGTCTCCCGTGCATTGTACGGCACGCCTCTGCTCGACGAGCGGCAGCGCCGTTTCTGGGAGTGGGTCGCCGATTATTACATGTGCTCGCTGGGCGAGGTGATGCGCGTGGCGCTGCCGTCGCTGATGAAGCCGAGCGGACACGGCGAGGAGGAGTTCGCTGCCGACGAGTTCCGGCCCCGCCGGGAGTGGTTCGTGGCCCTGGCCGGCGAAGCGCTCACCGCCGACGGGCTGGCCGCCGCGCTGGAACGTATGGGGCGTCGTGCCCCCCGGCAGCGGGAGGCGCTGGAGGAGTTGGCTGCCCTTGCGCCCGACGGGGCGGAAGTCGCCCGGAGCCGACTCGCCGCCGATCGGACGGCTCTCGCTCTCCTGGTGAAAAAGGGGTTATTGACCTGTATCGAACGGGAGGTCGCACCCGGTCCGGTGACTGGCGGTGCGCAGTTTCGTCTGCCGACGCTTTCCGCTGCGCAGCGGAAGGCTGCCGAGGAGATCCGTGCCGTGTTTGCCGATCGCGCGACCGTGCTGCTGCGGGGTGTCACCGGTTCGGGCAAAACGGAAATTTATATGCACTTCGCTGCCGAGGTGCTGGCCCGGGGCGGACAAGTGCTGCTGCTCGTGCCGGAGATCGCTCTCACGGCCCAGTTGGTCGATCGGCTCCGGCAGGTTTTCGGCGAGCGGGTGATCGCCTATCATTCGAAACTCACCGACCGCAAGCGTACGGAGCTTTACCTCCGCCTGCGGGATTCTGCGGGCGGCGAGCTGGTGATCGGGGCCCGTTCGGCGATCTTCCTGCCGCTGCGCCGCCTGGAGCTGGTCGTGGTGGACGAGGAACACGATCCCAGTTACAAACAGACCGACCCGGCGCCCCGCTATCAGGCACGCGACTGCGCCGTGCTGATGACCCGACTGCTGGGGTGCCGTACGCTGCTGGGCAGCGCTACTCCGTCGCTGGAGAGTTATCTAAACGCTGCGACCGGAAAATACGGCAGCGTGGTACTAGCCGAGCGTTACGGACCGTCGCGGATGCCGCAGATCCTCGTGTCCGATACGATCCGTGCCGTGAAACGCGGCGAGCGGCATGCCCATTTCAACAAATTGCTGCTCGACCGTATGGAGGAGACCCTCGGCGGAGGCGGTCAGGCGATGCTTTTCCAGAACCGGCGGGGTTTCGCACCCTATGTCGAGTGCCGGGAGTGCGGCTGGACGGCCCGCTGTCCGGATTGTAATGTGACTCTCACGCTCCACAAGGGAAGCGGTCGTATGGTCTGTCACTATTGCGGTCATACGGAGCCTGTTCCGGCCAAGTGCCCCCATTGCCGGGTGACCGAACCCGTGCCGATGGGCTTCGGGACGGAAAAGGTCGAGGAGGAGATCGCCCGCGTTTTCCCCGAGGCGCGGGTCGCCCGGCTCGACCGCGACAGCGTTACCTCCGAGCGTGCTTTCCGGCAGATCGTCGAGGCCTTCGCCCGGGGCGACGACGATATTCTGGTGGGGACGCAGATGATTACCAAAGGATTCGATTTCGGCGGCGTGGAGCTGGTCGGTGTGCTCAACGCCGACAATCTGCTCAACAATCCCGATTTCCGCTCGGCGGAGCGTGCGTTCCAACTGCTGATGCAGGTGGCGGGCCGCGCCGGTCGGCGCGAAAATCCCGGAACGGTCGTGATCCAGACCGCCGAGCCGGGACATCCCGTCTTGCAACAGGTGATTGTGGGCGATTACGAGGCGATGGCTCGTCAGCAGCTCGCCGAGCGGAAGGCGTTCTTCTATCCGCCCTATGCACGGCTCCTGAACCTGTTGTTGCGTCACCGCGATCCCGTGACGCTGCGCCGTGCGGCCAACGCCCTGGCCGCCGCCCTGCGCGAACGGTTCGGGCGACGCGTGCTGGGACCCACGGCCCCGCCCGTCGATCGGGTGCGGGGCGAGTATCTGGCGACCCTGCTGCTGAAGATCGAGGCGGGGGCTTCGCTGGCCCGGGCTCGCGAG
>OHMG01000609.1_pt1 | contig 13525 bp, 8 predicted proteins | sample 1569281 | NCBI WGS metagenome assembly OHMG01 (sample SAMEA3879581, study PRJEB24766) | human gut metagenome | biome: human-associated habitat; feature: feces | place: USA | collected 1985/1987 | reverse complement strand
ATTTTGTCGAATAAAAAGAATAATAGATAAAAATTTATAAATTTTTAATTGACATTTCCTCTTTTGCGGAGTATGATAAATGTATATCCATTGGGGAGTAGCTATGGGCAAAAGCCCATCTCGCTGTCACCAACCGTCGTGCAGGTCGCGATAACCGACCGAGCCCGGCTGGCAGCAGACATATGCGTTGAATGCGTTTGAGGCAAGACCTTTGGCAGACATGGTCTGTCGAAGGTCTTTTTTGTTTAACCGAAAGGGAGGCATAAAAATTGAAGTACTATCTTGAAGACGTCCGCGAGGTGTTTAAGCGGACGGAGAGCTCGGAAAACGGACTTTCGCAGTCCGAGGCCGAACGCCGTCTTGAGAAATACGGCAAAAACAAATTGGCACAGGCAAAGCAGAAATCGCTCGTCAGGCGGTTTTTTGAGCAGCTTGCCGACCCGATGATAATCATCCTTATCGTCGCCGCGGTCATATCCGCCGTGACGACAGTCTACGAGGGCAAGGTCTCCGGCTCGCCGTCCTTCCCTACGGACACCGTGATAATCCTCGCCGTTGTGCTCATAAACGCCGTGCTCGGCGTTTTGCAGGAGAGTAAGGCGGAAAAGGCTATCGAAGCGCTGCAGGAGATGAGCGCGGCGACCTCCAAGGTCATTCGCGAGGGCAGGATAATGACTGTCAAGAGCGAAGATCTGACCGTCGGCGACGTTGTTGTGCTCGAGGCAGGCGACGCTGTTCCCGCAGACTGCCGCATATTCGAGAGCGCCAGCCTTAAAATAGAGGAGGCTGCGCTGACGGGCGAGAGCGTGCCCGTGAGCAAGATTATCTCCGTTCTCGGCGCGGGCGACGGCGGCGATATTCCGCTGGGCGACAGAAAGAACATGGCGTATATGGGCAGCGCCGTTGTCTACGGACGCGGCAAGGCCGTTGTCACCGACACGGGCATGAATACCGAGATGGGCAAGATAGCCGACGCCATAACAAAGGCGGAGGACGGGCAGACCCCGCTCCAGAAAAAGCTTGCGGGACTCTCTAAGACGCTCACCTTCCTTGTGCTTGGAATCTGCGTTTTCATCTTCGCGTTCTCGTTGTTCATGGAGCGCTCCACTCTCGCGGGCGGCGATCCCGCGCTGATATTCAAGAGCGTTATCGACGTGTTTATGGTAGCCGTCAGCCTCGCCGTTGCCGCCGTTCCCGAGGGACTTGCGGCGGTTGTCACTATCGTGCTGTCAATAGGCGTTACGAACATGTCGAAGAAAAATGCGGTTATCCGCAAGCTCACCGCTGTTGAGACGCTCGGCTGCGCGCAGATAATCTGCTCCGACAAAACCGGTACGCTCACGCAGAATAAGATGACCGTCGTCGATCATTACGGCGACGAAAAGCTGCTCGCAAGAGCCATGTCCCTCTGCTCGGACGCGGAGGAGGATGCGGACGGAGCAGTCACGGGAGAACCCACCGAAGCGGCTCTCGTAAACTTTGCGATAAGCCTCGGAATGCACAAGGGCGATTTGAAAGCAGACAGCCCGAGAATCGGCGAAGCTCCGTTCGACTCCGGCAGAAAGATGATGTCCACCGTCCACAAGACACCGGACGGCATTATTCAATACACAAAGGGTGCTCCCGATGTTGTCGTCGATCTCTGCACCCACGCTTTTATTGACGGAAAAATCGTTCCGATGACAGACGAGATAAAGGCGACAATAGCCTCGGAAAACAAGAGGATGGCGGATAAGGCTCTGCGCGTGCTCGCGGCGGCGATGAAAAAATACGACGCCTCGCCCGACGATTTTTCGCCCGAGGCGCTCGAGCATGATCTTATATTCATCGGCCTTACCGGCATGATAGACCCCGTCCGCCCCGAAGTCAAGGCGGCTATAGAGGAGTGCCGCGGCGCGGGCATAACCCCCGTTATGATAACCGGCGACCATAAGGACACCGCCGTTGCGATAGCCTCGGAGCTCGGCATACTCACCGATCCGTCACAGGCAATAACCGGCGCGGAGCTCTCCGCGATGAGCGACGAAGAGTTCGCGGACAGAGTCGAAAATATATATGTATACGCGCGCGTGCAGCCCGAGCACAAGACGAGAATAGTCAACGCCTGGCGCTCAAAGGGCAAGATAACCGCCATGACGGGCGACGGAGTCAACGACGCGCCGTCGATAAAGAGCGCGGATATCGGAATAGGCATGGGCATAACCGGCACGGACGTCACAAAGAATGTTGCAGATATGGTGCTCACGGACGACAACTTTGCAACTATCGTCAACGCCGTTGAAGAGGGCCGCCGGATATATGACAATATCCGAAAGGCTATTCAATTCCTGCTCGGCTCGAACCTTGCTGAGGTGCTCGCGATATTCACCGCAACGCTTCTCGGCTTTACGATTCTCGAAGCGCCGCATCTGCTGTTCATAAACCTCGTCACCGACTGCTTCCCGGCGCTCGCGCTCGGACTCGAAAAGGCGGAGAGCGATATCATGCGCCGCCGCCCGCGCGATCCGTCGGACGGAATATTTGCAGGCGGGCTCGGCTTTGATGTGCTCTATCAGGGCCTGCTGGTCACCGCACTGACCCTCGCGGCGTTCTTCATAGGCGAACGCTTCGAGACGGGACACTGGGCATTTATGAACATCGCCGAGTGCGAGCAGGGCATGACGATGGCATTCCTCACCATGTCGATGTGCGAGATATTCCACTCGTTCAACATGCGCTCGCAGCGCGGCTCGGTCATAAAGATGAGCCTTCGCGGCAGCCACAACCTGCCGCTGTTCGGCGCGATGGTAGCGTCTCTCGTGCTGACTACGGCGGTTATTGAGATACCGTTCCTCGCAAACGCCTTCGGCTTCACTCCGATAGGCTTCGCCGAATATGCGACATCGCTCGCCCTCGCGTTTTCGATAATCCCGATAGTCGAGATAATCAAGGTCGTTCAGCGTGCCGCAGCGAAAAGAAAAGTCTCCAGATAATATAATAATTTGACATCGCGCCCGGCACATTCCAGCTCAATGAGCTGCTCATTTCCGCAGGTCTCTCGGTCTCCACTATCCCGGTGTTCGAGATAGGCAAGGCTATCAGACGCGCGGCAGAGCGCAGAAAAGAAAAGAAAGCTGCGTAAAAATTGATATAATGCATCACCTGCACCGAGAGGTGCGGGGGATGTTTTGTTATAACTTTTATCACAAGGGACTGCGAACCGCCGCAGTCCTTATTTTTTTTGAGATAACCAGCCCCGATGTGACTAAAACATACTATTTTTATATCCTTTTACAAGTGCAAACTGCGCTCAATTTGTTTATATAACGTTAATGAATATATTTTTATTTTTTTGTTGAAATCTATAGTAATGTATGCTATAATTTCTTCAAAACTGTGGTTAATTTTTATGCAGTAAATCTAAACGCGCAGCGGCGCTTTGATAAGGAGGACTTTTTTTTGAAAGCCTATAACGCGAAAGACATCAGAAATATCGCCATAGCAGGTCATGGCGGCAGAGGAAAAACAACCCTTGCGGAAGCAATGCTCTACACCGCGAAGGCTACCGACAGACTCGGCAGAGTCGCCGACGGCACCACCGTGCTCGACTTCGACGCCGAGGAGAAGAAGAGAAAGGCCACGGTTTCAACCGCTGTTGCCGCTATTGAGTGGAACGGCGCGAAGATAAATATAATCGACACTCCCGGTCTTTTTGACTTTGCGGGCGGCATGAGCGAAGGCATCCGCGCGGCGGACAGCGTGCTCATCGTCACTGCGGCGGGCTCCGGCTTTGACGTCGGCGCAGAGAAAGCTCTCAAGGCGGCGAACGCCAGAGGCATTTCGAGAATGTTCGCCATCACCCGCTGCGACGCGGACAATACAGATTTCTATAAAACATTTGCAGCTATAAAAGACGCAGTCGGCGGTGCTATCTGCCCCGTTATCGTCCCCTATATGGACGGCGGCAAGGTTGCGGCATATGTCAACCTCGCGTCCCGCAAGGCTTTCGACTACAGCGGCGGCGAGAAGAAAGAGGTCGCAATGCCCTCCGACCCGCAGCTTGACGAGATGCTCGATATACTTACAGAAGCAGTCGCTTCGAGCGACGACGAGCTGATGGAGAAGTTCTTTGCAGGCGAGACTTTCACCCGCGAAGAGATAATCAAGGCTCTCAACTCCGGCGTCAGCGACGGCTCCGTTATCCCCGTATACGCCTGCGCGGGCTACACCTGCGAAGCTATCGATATGCTCCTTGACGAGATAGTCTATTCCGCTCCCTCCGCAGCCGACAAGGCAGGCGAGAACGGTCTTCCCTGCGACGAAAACGGCCCGCTTGCGGCTATCTGCTTCAAGACTATCGCCGACCCGTTCGTCGGCAAGATGTCCTTCTTCAAGGTCGTTTCCGGCAAGATAACTTCGGACACCCCCGCTTATAACTCCCGCACCGAAGAGAGCGAGAGAATGGGCAAGATAATCACCCTCAAGGGCAGCAAGCAGGAGGACGCCTCCTGCATCCCCGCGGGTGACATCGGCGTTGTCACAAAGCTTGCGGGCATCAAGACCGGCGACACGGTCTGCTCGGCAAAGAACCCGATAACCCTCGAGGGCATCAAGTTCCCGACCCCCTGCCTGTCCATGGCAGTCAAAGTCCGCAAGAAGGGCGACGAAGAGAAGGTCGCGGCGAGCTTGCTCAGGCTCCTCGAAGAGGATCCGACAATTTCGTTCGTCATTAACAAAGAGACCCGCGAGCAGATTCTCTCCGGTCTCGGCGAGCAGCACCTTGATGTTATCGTTTCCAAGCTCAAGAACAAGTTCGGCGTTGAGGTCGATCTCAGCGTGCCGAAGGTCGCATACAGAGAGTCCATCCGCAAGAAGGTCGAGGTTCAGGGCAGACACAAGAAGCAGTCCGGCGGACACGGTCAGTTCGGCGATGTGTTCATCCGCTTCGAGCCCTGCGAGAGCGACGATCTCGTTTTCGCCGAGGAAGTTGTCGGCGGCTCCGTGCCGAAGAACTTCTTCCCCGCAGTTGAAAAGGGTCTGCGCGACAGCGTTAAAAAGGGCGTGCTTGCAGGCTACCCGATGGTCGGTCTGAAAGCTACTCTTTACGATGGCTCTTATCATCCGGTCGACTCGTCCGAAATGGCGTTCAAGACCGCCGCGAACATAGCATACAAGAACGGTATCCCGCAGGCGAACCCCGTTATTCTTGAGCCTATCGGCACTCTGAAGGCTTATATGCCCGACGAGAATCTCGGCGACATCATGGGCGATGTCACAAAGCGCCGCGGCCGCGTGCTCGGCATGGGCCCGTCCGACGAGCCGAAGATCCAGGAGCTCATCGCGGAAGTTCCCATGGGCGAGATGGGCGATTTCTCGACCGTCCTTCGCTCCGTGACCGCCGGCAGAGGCTGGTTCACCCTTGAGTTCACCCGCTATGAGGATGCGCCGCCCGTCGTTGCACAGAAGGTTATCGAAGAGGCAAAGGCAAACGACGCCGAAGCAGATAAATAAAAACATAAAGAGAGAGAGAGCTGTCAAATGGCAGCTCTCTTCTTAATTTAATATCAAAAACCCGCCCGGCATCGCGCCGTGCGGGTCAGTTTTATTTTGAATTGCGGCTTTGAAGCGAGATTTCGTCATTCGTCTTTATAACAAATCCGACCGCGCCGCCTGTGTTCGTTATCAGCAGCTCGTCGCTGCCCGCGATGCTCGCATATATATTGTCGACATCGATATCAACAGTATAGCTCCATGTGCCGCTGACTATCATTCCGCTGCCGTTGTCTATTTTGACAACGACCTTGCAGTCGTCATACTTGAGCGTAATGCTGCCCTTTGAGCAGTTCACCTTGATGCTCGGCATGGCTTCAAAAACTCTGCCGAGGTCCCCGACCGTTCCGACAGTCCTGCCGACCGGGCCCTGATGCGCGTCCTTAGTATTCTGATCGTCCTGCTGCATCCTAACGTTGAGCGTCACTATGGTGTAGTTGCCGTAAGCGACGGCGTTCGCGGAGATAAGGTCGCTCGACTTAATTTCATCGGGCACTCCGGGCACTTCGTTCACAGGCGTGCTGTTCGCCGCGAGCGCCGCAGAGGCTATGCCCGTAAACAGGGAGAGCATTCCCTTTTGGAAGCTGTTGCGCGGAGTGTAATCAACGCGCTTCATTGACATATACTGCGTGGCGTCGATGCTCTTGGTGTTCGCCGCCGCAGCTTTGTAATACTTGAGCACCCGCGAAGTGTTCGTGGAGTTGAGCCCCTTGTAGACGTTGACAGTCTCGGTCTTTGTTCCGCCGGAAACATTGGAGCGCGTCGCGGTTCTTGAGTCGGTCGTCGGCTCGTCAGTTGTCAGCTCCGCAGAGTCGGTGGACTCCTCATGAATATTCCCCGCATCAGTGACCGAGGGTTCGTCCGTAGAAGACTCCGAACCGTCATCGTTCGTTCTGCACGCCGAAAAGGAAAAGAGCATAGCCGCCGCAAGCAAAAGTGCGGCAAATCTCATAAGCTTTTTGTTCATTCTTCTCCCTCCCGACAGATTTTATCTGAGTGTTGCACTTGATTAGGCTTATATTTTAAGATATTGAAGCAGACAGGTCAAGAAAAATCTTATAAAAAAACATGGCAAAAAATTAATTTTTGATAAAGCCGCAGTTTATCCGACGCATATCCCCGACAGCCGACAAAAAAACCGCCCGTCTGGAAAAGACGGACGGCTTCGCTTTTTTTCAGATATCAGCCCTTAGCGGTGTAAGAGAAAGCGACGATACCCTTGAGGTTATTGACGGAGACGATGGAGACCTTGATGCCGTTTGCATAGACATTGACATCATATGCCCAGCTGCCTTCGACGATCTTGCCGGTGGTGTTGTCAATCTTGACGACGACCTTGCAGTTGGTGTAGGTCAGCTCAATCTTGCCGTCCTTGTAGTCGACGCTGAGTCCGAGCTCTCTGATAGCGTTATCGACATCGCCGAGAGTACCGACTGCGCAGCCGACGGAACCGCTGTGGTTATCAGCCTTCGCGCCCTGCGTCTGATCCTTGACGTTGAAGGTGATTGTGGTGTAGTTGCCGCTGGTCACCGCGCTGGCGCTCTTCATGTGGCTCGCCTGCATGCCCGAGGGCTTGCCGGGGATATCGGTACGATCCTTGGAGTTCTTGTTGAGTGCGTTTGCAACGGGCTTCTGAGCTATCTTGAGCAGAGCGCCGAGGCTGCCGTCAGCAGTGATGCTGCCCTTGAGAGCCATGTTCTGTCTGCCGCTCTTGAACTGCTTTGTCTTGGCGATAGCCGCCTGATAAGCTTTGATGCAAGCTGCTGCGTCGTTGGTGTTGAGACCCTTGGAGGGAGTCGTGCTGCCCTTGGTCGTGGTCTTTGTATCGGAGGACTGAGAAGCCTTAGTCTCGATAACGGTGTGACCCTCTTTATCGGTGACTACCTCGGTCTCGACCTCGGAGGAAGCCTCTTCGGAAGAAGCGGTATCATCGGAAGCGGAAACATCCGCCGCCTGACCGGAGGTCTGCGCGTCACCGGCAGTGGTGTCGTTGTTTGTGTCATTCTTCTTGCACGCCGCGAACGAGAGAACGAGGACAGCGGCAAGGATTATTGCCAGAATCTTTTTCATCTTATTTCACTCCTTATTGATTTATATATAATTGTATAATCGTTGTTCCAATCATTCAATAGACAAAAAATAAAATTTCGTTTAACGGGGGTAGTCCAAATTGTGTAAATGCGTCATTAGTGAAACACATCAGGGAAAAGTGTTTTGATTTTGGCGGCGATTTCGCGTAAGTATCCGGAAATAAGAATTTGCCTGTTGATAAGCCGAGGACAACCACGACAATTTTTATCCTGACGCAATCCCTCAGTCTCGGCTTCGCCGATCCAGCTCCCTAGCCGACAATAAATTTATATGTGAGAGTAACAATGCCGTTATATTGACTGAAGAGCTCCGCCGCTATTGGCACATAAGTGCGTCTGCTCATCCTCCCCGACCGCAAGCGAAAAGCCCTCCGCACTCAGAGTGCAGAGGACTGAATTTCGTTTTTTTGTTACGCAAGTATCTCGCCCATGAGACCGGGAGTTGCGCCTGCGGCGTTGGACTCATCGGTATCGATGTGCATTGCCAGCGCATACTTCGGGCTGACTCTGACGACGACATCGCCGAAAACGAGCGAACGGCCGTTGGAGTTGATCTTGACGCTGACTATCTGCTTGTCCTGAAGACCGTATTTTTCGGCATCCTCGGGAGTTGCGTGGATGTGTCTCTGCGCTGCGATAACGCCGCACTCAAGCTCTATTTCGCCCTTGGGACCGACAAGCTTGCAGGCGCCGCTGCCCGCAACGTCGCCGCTCTCTCTGACAGGAGCAGTCACGCCTATCGAACGGGCGTCGGTGAGTGAAATCTCAACCTGATTCTCGGGACGCACGGGGCCGAGGATGGAGACTGCCGGGAAGCTGCCCTTCGGTCCGATAACGGCAACGCGCTCGTTGCTCGCAAACTGGCCGGGCTGAGAGAGCTCCTTCTTGACGGTCAGCTCATAGCCCTCGCCGAAGAGGATATCAAGAGCTTCTCTGGTGACATGTACATGGCGCGCGGAAGTTTCAACAAGAACTTTCTTTTCCATTTTAAATATCCTTCTTTTTCACTTGATATGTTTGTAAATGCATTTTGAGGCAGGAGCTCTCCTGCCTCAAAACAGTCATTTTGTTTAATTAGTAAGCGATGTTGTAAATGGTCTTTGTGCCGAAAGGAAGCACTACCATTCCGTCGCCAAGAGGAAGGTGAATTGTCCATTTGGCATCATATGTAGCATTGATAACACGGCTGGTCTTAGCATCAACCTTAACGGTAACTGTACCAGAGGGATACTCCATCTGAGCGGTGCCGATTTTAAAGGTTTTAGCGACAGACTTAAGCACGCCGCTGCTAAACTGATCGTTGATAACAGACGGGAGAACCACGCTGAAAACCTTCGGGGCATGACCCGAGCCGTGATGAACGTTGGAGGAAGCCTTGTCGGCAACCGTCTTTATAGTAATGGTGTAAACTCCGCCCGCCTCGGTGCAAGTTGCGCTTGCGACATCATTCGCAGTAAGCTTGCTCGACCAGGACTCGTTCTCAACAGGGAAGTTAGCCTTTATAGCCGCAGAATTGGAGAATGTTTCGGAGCCCTTGCTGTTCTTCTTGAGCTGACCGTCAACAAAGCTGTCTATACCGCCGACAAGCTTATCGACGATGGAGGGCACTCCGGTGATTTTGCCGCTTCTGTAGTTCGTCTCAGAAACTCTTGTAACGCTCTTCGCACTGGGCTTAACGCCGTTAATGGCCTTGTTGAAATACGCAACTATCTCAGCCTTTGTCGCGGGCTTGGAAGCAGTGCTGCTGCCGCCCTGATTGCCGCCCTGATTACCGCCCTGATTGCCCTTCTTGGTCTCCTCGGGAGCTACGGTGTTGCCGGAAGCGTCGGTCTGAGCCTCGGTGGACTCGTCGCCGCTGACGGACTCAGCTTCGCTGGACTCGTCGTTTGCAATCGTCTCGCCGTTTGCGGAAGTGTTGGGCTCGCCTGTGGTTGTGTCGCCGTTGTCCTTATCCTTCTTGCAGGCTGCAAAAGCAAAAACGAAGCAGAGAGCAAGGACAAGAGCTATGATCTTCTTTGTCATTTCAGTTACCTCCGAATATGAAATCTTCATTCAGTCGCGCTTTTTTTGCGGTTTTCTCTCCCGAGCGAATGAGCACGAAAAATCAATTCACTGCTTGCGCGGTCGTATTCATTATAAAATAAAAGAGTGCAAAAATCAATGGAAAATTAAAGATTTATGAAATTTTTATCGATTAACCTCTTTTGATTTGAGAAATTGTTCTTTGGCTCTTGATTGACGGGCGTTTTTCTGCAATAATATAGTGTATATATTTACCTACAGAAACGGAGTGCGGTTTAATGACTGATAACGAAAGACTCGCCGATCTCCTGTTCGGCTCAAACGGGCTGACGCCGGAGGACTGCGAGCTGAGATTTCCCCCGCGCGAGCTGCCCGAGGGCGCGCGCGTGACCCGATTCTCACCGAGTCCGACGGGATATCTCCATATAGGCGGACTGTTCGGCGCGCTCGTCGATTTTCTTACGGCGAGAGTCAGCGGCGGACTTACTTATCTGAGAATCGAGGACACGGATAAGAAGCGTGAGGTCGCCGACGGCGTGTCCGCAATAATCAACGGATTCAAAAATTTCGGTCTCGAATTTGATGAGGGCGTGACCGGATTCGACACGGAGAAGGGCGCTTACGGCCCTTATACCCAGAGCAAGCGCGTTGAAATTTACCATGCGGTCGCCAAGCGTCTTGTGCAGGAGGGCAAGGCATACCCCTGCTTCTGCACTGCGGACGAGCTCGCCGCTATCCGCGAAGAGCAGGAAAACGGCGGCGCGGCGATAACAGGATATTTCGGCAAATGGGCAAAGTGCCGCGACCTGAGCTTTGACGAGCAGAAGAGACGCATCGAAGCGGGCGAGCCCTATGTGCTCCGCTTCCGCTCCGAGGGCGACGAGAACAAGAGAATTGTCTTTGACGACATGATCCGCGGCAAAATTGAAATGCCGGAGAATATAATCGATGAGGTGCTTTTGAAGAGCGACGGCGTGCCGACCTATCACTTTGCACATGTCTGCGACGACCACTTCATGCGCACGACGCACGTTATTCGCGGCGAGGAGTGGATATCCTCCGTCCCGAAGCACATCGCGCTGTTCAAGGCGTGCGGCTACAGAGTGCCGAAATACGCGCACACTCCGCAGGTCATGAAGATAGACGAGGAGACGGGCGCCAAGCGCAAGCTCTCGAAGAGAAAAGACCCCGAGGCGGCGGTCAGCTACTTCGTTGAGCAGGGCTATCCCAAGGAGAGCGTTATCGAATATATCATGACGCTGCTCAACTCGAACTTCGAAGACTGGCGCAGAGCGAATCCCACGGAGGACTGCTGGAAGTTCCCGTTCAATCTCAAGAAGATGAGCGTGAGCGGATGCCTGTTTGACATGGCGAAGCTCAACGACGTGAGCAAGAATATTATTTCGCACATGACGGCGGACGAGGTGCTCGGCAATATACTGAACTGGGCGAAAGAATATGACGAGGAGCTCTACAAGCTTCTCGACTCTAACCGCGATTTTGCGCGCGGCATATTCTCGATAGACCGCGACTGCCCGAAGCCGCGAAAGGATATCGCAAACTGGGAGCAGGTCAAGGACTTCGTCTCGTATTTCTACGATGAAATCTACACCCCCGACTACACCCTGCCCGAGAATATCAGCGCAGGCGATGCGGCGGCGATACTTCAAAAATACATCGGCGAGTTTGACATAAACGACGACAAGGACGCATGGTTTGCGCGCATCAAGGCGATGTGCGAGCCGCTCGGCTACACGCCCAACGTCAAGGAATACAAGAAAGATCCCACGGCGTTCAAGGGTCATGTCGGCGACCTTTCGACCGTTATCAGAATCGCGGTGACTTCGCGCCGCAACACGCCCGATCTTCATTCGATAATCAGGTTGCTCGGCGAGGACAGAGTCAGAGCGAGGCTCGCTGCGGCGCTCGCACACTACAAGGAGGAGAACTAAATGGCGGACAGCACCAATCTCAATTCAAATTTTATCACTGATTTTATAGACGAGGATCTTGCAAACGGGGTCAACACCCGCGTGCAGACGAGATTCCCTCCGGAGCCCAACGGCTATCTGCACATCGGTCACGCAAAGGCGATATGCATCGACTTCAGCATCGCGGAAAAATACGGCGGAGTGTGCAATCTCCGTCTTGACGACACAAATCCCTCGAAAGAGGATGTCGAATATGTCGACGCGATAAAAGAGGACATTGAGTGGCTCGGCTACAAATGGAACGAGGTCTACTATGCATCGAGCTATTTCGATTTTCTCTATGAGTGCGCGATAAAGCTCATCAAAGAGGGCAAGGCGTATGTCTGCGACCTGTCGCCCGACGAAATACGCGAATACCGAGGCACTCTTACAGAGCCGGGCAAAAACAGCCCCTACCGCGACCGCTCGGTTGAAGAGAATCTCGACCTCTTCCGCCGAATGACCGAGGGCGAGTTTGCAAACGGCGAAAAAGTTCTGCGCGCCAAGATAGACATGGCGAGCCCGAACATCAATATGCGCGACCCGGTCATCTACAGAATCGCGCACGTCTCCCACCATCAGACGGGCGACAAGTGGTGCGTCTATCCGATGTATGACTTTGCCCATCCCCTCTCCGACGCTGCGGAGAAGGTCACATATTCCCTGTGCTCGCTCGAGTTTGAGAACCACAGACCGCTCTACAACTGGTTCATCGACGCTATCGGCTTTGAAGAGCCACCGCGCCAGATCGAGTTCGCGCGCCTTAATCTCAACTACTGCGTGACGAGCAAGAGAAAGTGCCTCGAAATGGTTCAGACCGGCGTTGTCAACGGCTGGGACGACCCGAGAATGGTCACTCTCTGCGGTATGCGCCGCAGGGGCTATCCCGCCGCCGCAATACGCGATTTCATAAGCCGCGTCGGCGTTGCAAAGGCGTACAGCGTGGTTGACTACGGTCTGCTCGAAGCGTGCGTCAGAGACAATCTCAATCAGAACGCCCCGCGCGCCATGGCGGTTCTCAATCCCCTCAAGCTCGTTATCGACAACTACCCCGAGGGCAAGACCGAGGAGATAGAGGTCGAGATAAATCCCGACAAGCCCGAGCTCGGCCGTCGCAAGGTCACATTCTCCCGCGAGCTCTATGTTGAGCGCGAGGACTTCATGGCTGAGCCCGTGAAGAAATATTTCAGGCTCTTCCCCGGCAACGAAGTGCGCATGTGGTACAACCCCGAGAGCCGCGGCGGCGAGACGCCCGACGGCAGAAAGGTTCGCGGCACCCTGCACTGGGTCAGCGCGGCGGACAACGTGAAGGCTCAGGTGCGCCTCTATGACCGCCTGTTCAACACCGAGAACCCCGCAGGCGAGGACGGAAACGGCGACTATCTTCAGAACATCAACCCCGATTCTCTCAAAATTATCGACGGATGCCTGCTCGAGGGCGGACTCCGCGATGCAAAGCCGGGCGACACATTCCAGTTCATGCGCCAGGGCTACTTCTGCGTCGACAAGGACAGCACTCCGGGCAATCTTATCATAAACCGCACCGTTGCGCTCAACTCCTCGTGGGACAAAAAGAAGAAATAATCAAGTAAGAAAGGTCGGTCAGGATGAAAGCTCTCAACAGAATTGTGACGGCTCTGCTGGCAATTGCAGTGTTCCCCGTCGCATATTTCACGGATCTCATAACCGTCTATATGCACGCGACTATCTATGATTCAAATATTGTAGAGAATCTGAGCGTCAAACGCATCATCGAGCTTTTCACGGGAGACGGTCTTTTCGCTGACCTCGTCAAAGGCGGCGCATCCGAGCTCCCGGACGGACTTTTGAAATTCAAGGGCAATTTTATCGCCTTTGTTGTATTCTTTGCCATCGCCCTGCTCGTCGCGCTCGCGACGGTTATAGTCGCCACGG
>OHMG01000601.1_pt1 | contig 13680 bp, 9 predicted proteins | sample 1569281 | NCBI WGS metagenome assembly OHMG01 (sample SAMEA3879581, study PRJEB24766) | human gut metagenome | biome: human-associated habitat; feature: feces | place: USA | collected 1985/1987 | reverse complement strand
CCGGCGGACTCACTCTTGCAAAGCACCTTGAGGTGCCATTCGTACAGGAGGTTATAGCTGTATCTACCGCACTCACACACTATGCTCCACAGACCGATGTGGCAATAGAGCTAGGTGGCGAGGATGCCAAAATCATATACTTCGAGGGCGGCAACGTGGAACAGCGTATGAACGGCATATGTGCCGGCGGTACAGGCTCATTTATCGACCAGATGGCTTCTCTCATCCAGACAGACGCCACAGGACTAAATGAATACGCAAAAAGCTACAAGGCCATCTACCCTATCGCAGCCCGCTGTGGAGTATTTGCCAAAACAGATATCCAGCCTCTCATCAATGAGGGAGCCACACGCGAAGATTTATCCGCTTCAATCTTTCAGGCCGTGGTAAACCAGACCATCAGCGGCCTCGCCTGCGGTAAGCCAATCAAGGGACATGTTGCTTTCCTTGGCGGTCCTCTGCACTTTTTGTCAGAACTTAAATCAGCATTTATCAGAACCTTAAATCTCGATGACGAGCACACTATCGTTCCTGAAAACTCTCATCTGTTTGCAGCAATAGGCTCTGCATTAAACTATAAAAACAACTCTGTCACCACACTCTCATCCTTAATCGACCGCCTCTCAAACGGCATAAAGATGGAATTTGAGGTGGCACGTATGGAGCCTCTTTTTAAGGATCAGGCTGATTACGATGAATTTACAACGCGTCACGGCAACAATCACGTAAAGACCGGTGACCTTTCTACATACAAGGGCAACTGCTATCTCGGAATAGATGCAGGCTCAACCACCACCAAAATCGCTCTCGTAAGCGAGGACGGAGACCTTTTATACTCATTCTACAGCAACAACAACGGAAGCCCTCTCGCGACAGCCATCCGTTCTATCCAGGAGATTTACGCAAAGCTTCCTGAGGATGCACACATCGTACACTCCTGCTCTACAGGCTACGGAGAGGCTTTATTAAAGGCAGCTTTAAAATTGGACGACGGCGAAGTTGAGACTGTAGCCCACTACTACGCAGCAGCATTCTTCGACCCAAAGGTAGACTGTATCCTCGATATCGGTGGACAGGACATGAAGTGCATCAAGATAAAGAACCAGACAGTCGACTCAGTACAGCTCAACGAGGCCTGCTCTTCAGGCTGCGGCTCATTTATTGAAACCTTCGCAAAGTCCTTAAACTACTCAGTTCAGGATTTCGCGAAGGAAGCCCTTTTTGCAAAGAATCCTATCGACCTTGGAACCAGATGTACGGTTTTCATGAACTCAAAGGTAAAGCAGGCCCAAAAGGAGGGCGCATCTGTCGCAGATATATCAGCAGGACTTGCCTACTCAGTAATAAAGAATGCACTTTTCAAGGTTATCAAGCTGTCTGATGCAAGCGACCTCGGTGAAAATATCGTAGTCCAGGGCGGTACATTCTACAATGATGCCGTTCTTAGAAGCTTTGAAAAAATAGCAGGTGTACATGCCACAAGGCCTGATATCGCAGGTATCATGGGTGCCTTTGGTGCCGCACTCATCGCACGTGAGCGCCACACGGCTGATTATAAGACAACAATGCTCACAATCGACCAGATAAACGAGCTCACCTACACCACAAAGCTCGCACGCTGTCAGGGCTGTACAAACCACTGTCTTCTGACTATAAACAAATTCTCCGACAACAGACAGTACATCACCGGAAACCGCTGTGAAAAGGGTCTGGGCAAGGAGAAGAACAAGGATAACATACCAAATCTTTTTGAATACAAGAACAAGCGTATATTTGACTATGAGCCACTTGACCCAAAGGATGCTCCACACGGTACAGTCGGCATCCCAAGAGCCTTGAATATGTACGAGAACTATCCGTTCTGGGCTACATTTTTCAAACGTCTCGGCTTTTCTGTAGTGCTGTCACCACAGTCTACCAGAAAGATTTATGAGATGGGTATCGACTCCATCCCAAGTGAGTCAGAGTGCTACCCTGCAAAGCTCACACATGGTCATATAAGCTGGCTCATAAAACAAAATGTAGATTTTATTTTCTACCCGGCAGTGCCATATGAGCGCAAGGAGTTTCCTGATGCAAACAATCACTACAACTGCCCTATTGTCACATCATACTCTGAGAATATCAAAAACAACGTGGACGAGATTACCTCAGGCGAGGTTAAATTCATAAATCCGTTTATGTCATTTGAGAGTGAGGAAACTATCTCACAGCAGCTCGTTGCCACCTTCTCAAAGGGTGATTTCAATCTGCCTGAGTCACAGATTCGTGATGCGGTAGCCGCAGGCTGGAAGGAGCTTGCCATGACAAGGCTTGAGATACAGCGAAAGGGCGAGGAAGTGCTCGACTACATGGAAGACACCGGACGTCGCGGAATCGTGCTCGCAGGCCGTCCGTACCATGTGGACCCGGAAATCAACCACGGTATCCCTGAGCTCATCACAAGCTATGGCATCTGTGTGCTGACTGAGGATTCTGTATCCCATCTGGGCGAGCTTGAGAGACCTCTCATCGTCATGGATCAGTGGATGTACCACACCAGACTGTACTCAGCAGCCAACTTTGTAAAGACCCGTGATGACCTTGACTTAATCCAGCTCAACTCATTCGGCTGTGGTCTCGATGCTGTCACAACCGACTGCGTAAACGATATACTGACAGGCTCCGGCAAGATATACACCTGCCTGAAGATCGACGAGGTAAACAACCTGGGCGCAGCAAGAATCCGTATCCGCTCGCTCCTTGCCGCCATAAGAGTCAAGGAAACCAAGCATGAAAAGCGTGACTTAAAACCGTCTAACTACGAGCGTGTTGTATTCACCGAGCAGATGAAAAAGGACAACTACACCATCATCTGCCCTCAGATGTCACCTATACACTTTGACCTTCTCGTGCCAGCCTTTAAGGCAGCCGGCTACAATATGGTCATACCGGATATCCCTGCAAGGGAATGTGTGGACGTGGGACTTAAGTTCGTAAACAACGATGCCTGCTACCCTTCACTCATTGTCGTAGGACAGATTATGGCAGCCGTCAAATCAGGCAACTATGATATGACACACACTGCCATCCTCATCTCACAGACCGGTGGCGGATGCCGTGCGACAAACTACATCGGCTTTATCAGAAGAGCCCTTGAAAAAGCCGGATATCCTGATGTGCCTGTTATCTCAATCAACATGGTTGGTCTCGAGAAAAACCCGGGCTTTAAGTTTACTCCAAGCCTCATCCAGCACGGACTGTATGCACTTGAGTTTGGCGATATCTTTATGCGCTGTCTCTACAGGGTACGTCCTTATGAGAAAGAGCCGGGAAGTGCCAATGCTCTCCATGAGAAGTGGAAAAAGAGAGTCATCGACTTTGTCGGCAACACAAAGATGCTCTCTCACAAGAAATACAAAAAGATGTGCCGCGAAATCATAAGGGATTTCGACAATCTGCCTATGACAGATGAGGTTAAGCCGCGTGTCGGCGTGGTCGGTGAGATTCTCGTCAAATTCCTGCCTGCAGCAAACAACTATGTGGTTGACCTGCTCGAAGCTGAAGGAGCCGAGGCTGTAGTGCCTGATCTGACTGATTTCTTACTCTACTGCTGCTACAACACGAATTTCAAGGCTGACTATCTCGGTGCTTCTAAGAAAGCTAAGTTTATGAACAACCGACTTATCGCCTTCTTCGAGTGGCTCAGAAAGGATGCTAGGGATGAGCTGGCTAAGAGCAAGCATTTTGAGCCAACCGCTCACGTGCAGGATCTCGCAGAGTATGCTTCTCCTATCGTTTCGTGCGGTAATCAGACCGGTGAGGGCTGGTTCCTGACAGGTGAGATGCTTGAGCTCATCAATGAGGGTGTCACAAACATCATCTGTGCACAGCCTTTTGCATGCTTACCGAACCATATTGTGGGTAAGGGAGTTATAAAGAAAATCAGACATGATCATCCGGATGCCAATATCGTGGCTATTGATTATGATCCGGGTGCTTCTGAGGTAAACCAGCTGAACCGTATTAAGCTGATGCTTTCTACGGCACAGAAGAAGCTTAAGAAATAAAAAATTCGCCCATGCATTCATGCATGGGCGTTATTTGTCTTCGTATACAATTCTACAGGCTCTAAGCAGTTTTTAATTAAGCTTGGATTTAATTTCTTCCATCCTTGTATCATCCAGCTTATAAAACCTCTTAAATACAAATATGCCCACGATGAGCAGGATAACAGACGGAAACGTCATCCACATACGAAGAGCATCAAGTGTATCCTGTGTCTGTACCGCAGCCGCAGTATCCAGATTTATCCAGTCAACCACCAGCCCAGCCAGAAATACCGCTATACCGGAAGCGAGCTTTACCGTAAATGTCTGCATTGAGAAAATGACCGACTCCTCTCTCGTGCCATTCATCACCTCACCATAATCAACAGAATCCGAAAGAAATATAGTCATGATAACATTGAGCATACCGTAGCCCAGATAAATCAAAATACCCGGCAGGCAGAGTATGTACCAGCTCTGCGGCGTGTAGAGCTTTGCAAATGCCATGATAAGTATCACCGCAAAGCCTGCTATCTGAATAATAAATCCTGATATAAAAAGCTGGCTTTTGCTGAATCTCTTGCGAAGCAGCGGTATAACCATCATGACAAGCACCTGTGCTGCAAAAGCAACTGCAGCAAATATAGAATATGCGCCCTCGTTTCCCACATCAAACCGGAAGAAATAAAGCACCAGGTTACCACAGATATTGAGTGATGTATACACGAGAATGATTGATACCACAACAGTCATAGCCTGGTCGTTCTTAAATAAGGCTTTAAACATATCAGATATCTTTCCCGGCTTCTCATCACAGGCAACCGGTCTTTCAGGCACACATACCACGCATACAAGCTCAGAAATCACAAATACTACCGCTATAATAAGTGCCCACCACTTAAATCCAATCCTGTAGTCAGCCATAGAACTTCCTGCACCAAGAATCGGCACCACTGTCATAGTGAGCACCGTAGGAATAGCATCTCCAATGCCGGAGCATGTCCTCGCAAGCGATGTAAGCTGCTCCCTGTCGCTGCCCGGCTCAGTGATTGCGGGAATCATAGACCAGAACGGAATATCCATAAGCGTATATGTGATGCCCCATGCAAAGTAAAACACCGTAAGCCACACTCTCTGCGCTGAATCACCCATAGACTCAGGAGTGGCATATAAAGCATATATGGTCACGGCATTGAGCACCGTGCCGGCAAAAATCCAAGGCCTGAACCTGCCCCACCTGGTACGCGTCTTTGCCACGATAATGCCCATCACCGGGTCATTGAATGCATCAAAAATCCTTGCCGCCATCATCACCGTACCGATAAACACACTGCTCATCCCAAGCACTACATTGTAATAGTAGAGCAAATACGATGAAATAAGCATATACACAATATCTTTTCCGAATGCGCCAAATCCGAATGCGCACTTTTGTCCTGTTTTAAGCTTCATAGAAATACCTCCAAAATAATCCGCTATCCCAGCCTCTGGTATAAAGTAAAAATAATTTACAGCTTCTCACCAACCACCCTGCACCGCTTCCTGCAAAAAGCAATGCCATAGGCTAAAATATCACACCGGTCCTCATCCCGCAGAGCCTCATCATAGCGCTTATTCTTAATCTGTGCCATAGCAGTCTCGCATGCTGCGTCAAGCTCCTTCATCTCCTTAGCATACTTCACCTCTATAACGATCCCAGCATCCGGATCCTCCGGCTCAATCAAAATATCACTAAAGCCATCTCCCGACTCACGATTGGACTTAATCAGCCAGTCCGGATTGCTGCCACGCAGTAGACCGAGAAGTAAGTCATGATAGAAATTCTCCTTCATAGCATCAGGCTCCTTGGTATCGAGTATGCTAATCATGCGGCTCATAACGATATTGAGCTGCCTGGTAATCTGTTTCTCATCTTTATCCAGAATTGCCTTTGATAAAAGCTTCATAGTATCATCATCATTTGCAACAACAGCCTTGAACCACTCCTGAATCTGGAGAATAAACACCTCACGCACCTCTTTATTAGGAATCACAAGCTTATAGGCATAGCTCTCACTGTCAGGCACCTTGACCTCTCCGATTTTGGTGAGATAGCCTGTGGTAAAAAGCACACTCCACAGATTATCAATAGTATTGTCAATCTCATCATATGTCAGATCAAGGCGAAGCTGCTTCTCTACAAATCCGCCTGCCACGAGCTTTTCAATCTCATCCCTCGTGGTCTGGTCAGCCTTGTCCACAAAGCGCTTCACCATATCATTGCCACTGCTGTTAATCCAGAACGCACTCGGTCTGGCTGACGGATCTGAAACAAGCTTCTTGGCAAAATTAATCACATCCCACGGACAATAAATATCCGCATTACCAAAATGATAGCCATCATACCATTCCTTTGCATCCGGGTACCTCTCGCTCCTATCATAGTCTAAAAGCAGCTTCATAACTTCATCATCAGTGAAGCCAAACTGCTCATCATGGTCGATATCCACAATAGAATTGATTTCAAAATTATTGAGCCCTGTAAAAATGCTCTCCTTTGACACACGAAGACAGCCTGTGAGCACCGCAAACTGTAAAAACTCATTGGTCTTAAGCGCCTGCCCGAAAAGCCCTCTGATGAGAGAAACCATCTCCTTGTAGTAGCCATTCTGAAAAGCCTTGTCGAGTGGAACATCATACTCATCTATGAGAATAACTACTTTCTGACCATAGTGCTTATACAACAGCTTTGAAAGCATTCGTATACTATCCTCAATATTGTCATCCTGCCCATGAAGCATCTTTGTAAACAGTGTTCTATCCTCATCAGTCAACACATCACTTGTTTTCAAGTAATAGTGTCTATCTATCTCACGGTCTATAATAGTACATAGCATTCTTTTTGCTGACGCAAACTCTAATCCCTCCACGCCCTTGAGTGAAAGAAAAATAACCGGGTACTTACCCATATGGTCATCACAAAGCTCTTTATTGTCTGAAATATATAAGCCATCAAACAAAGTCTTATCTGTGCCTATCTCAAAGAAGCTTTTTAGCATGCTCATATTGAGAGTCTTACCGAAACGGCGAGGGCGAGTAAAAAGAGTCACCTTACCCCAGCCCTGTAAGAGCTGCTCTATAAGCCTTGTCTTGTCAATATAATAGAAACCCAGTTTACGAATTTCCTCAAAATTTTCAATTCCAACCGGTAACTTCAAAGTATTTGCCATAAAAGCCTCCAAAAAATAATCCGCTATACTTAATACTAGTATAGCGGAATGCCATGTAAAATACAAGAAAAGGAATCATAAACAAAAAAACAGAGCTAACATCGTTTTCACAATGCCGCTCTGCAAAAGATAAACTTTTTCTATGTGATATACATTTTACACGGTCTTAAACCAATTGTCAACCACCATTTTTAAAAAATCAAAAGTACCTTTAATCATAGGATTTGTACTATAATAGTCATAATTCCTATCAATTCTTTTCATTACCTTCTGAATTTCTTCGCTTTCAGACTTTTTAATACCATCGCTTTCAACCATAGTCCTGTGCATATAAAACAATGTCACTAATTGCTGAATTCTAGCATTACTCATTCGATTTCTTCTAAAATTGCTATTCATATCATTAATCATCATAAGCTCATTTGTGACAGCGGTATTCGTTTTGTGAGCAGCCGTCCTAGCTTTAAGGTCATTTAGGATACAATTGCTATGAGCAGAGGCATTTCGAATCTCCTTACAAGTCAAAAGCCTGTAAAAATTATTCTTCATCTCCTTATCTGCAAACCTATCCGCACAAAAGCCATAAAAAGCAACCAATCTTCCAAAAGGAATTATTTCAATAAAAGCCCATATTGGATAAGCGCCATCGTATTTATCTACAATGTCACCGCAATATATATTTCCTTTATTTCGGTTAATCTCACTATCGCAATTTTTTCTCTGTACTTCACTCAAAGAATCCATATAATCCTGAACTATCTGATATCCATCCTCATTAAACTTATCCATCATACGCAGAAGTTGTAGCTTTGTGTGATGTTCAATATCTAGAGCCATATGCACAATCCGATATCGCAGTCTCATATCTATCACAGCCAAATCCACCAGATATGCAAACTCTAGGTTTATGTATTTTCCCTTGTTTTCTCCATCAGGATGCTTATCATAATTTTTTCTATATGCTGTCAGTTTAAAATAATTATTATGCTGAGTAAGATATTCCTTAGCTGACTCTTCATTCATTATGTTAAAAAGTACACCTTTTTTCTTCAAGTGCTCGATTTGTCCCTCAAGAGATAGTTTTGGTTTTGTAATTATCATTAATCAAATACCCCCTTCCTCAATGATATGTGCCATTCTGTTCTTTGCTTTTTCAAGCTTTAACTGAAGCATTGTAATTTCATCTTTTACAGTCTTATATTTGTCTGCAATCTCTTTCTGTTTTTCAATTGGTGGAATTGGAATAACAAGCTTCGTCAACTGCTCAACTCCGATATTTGGAATCGTTGCACCAACCGTTATACTCCTTAGTGCCGCTGTACCTTGCTCACTTCCAAAGAATGCTGCAAGATAATACGGATCTGCCTTTTCTTCATCGAGCTCTATAATATAAAGATTTCCGTTACCTAATATTCTTTGTCCTTCCTTTACTTCTGCAACAGCAATCTTGTAAGGATATCCATTCTTAGAGAGAATAAGGCAGTGATTTGATAAACAATACTTATCATTTTTCTTATCAATAGACTTCAAATAAGGTAATTCCTTATCAATAAGTCCATTTTTGATGTTAGCCAGCATCAAATACTGCATGTCTGTAGGCACTGTAGTAGTAATTTCATCTAATGCCTTAGCATTAAGCTGGGCTCCACGAGTAATTCTTTTAATCACATCGCCAAATGCCATTCCATCTGCTACATCATGGACAATATATCGATTCATACTTAACACATAATCGTTATCTCGAAGCTGCTCTGCACTTACATACATGCTTATATCAGAGTTGCTCTTAGTTGCTTTAATAATAAGAGAGATGTTTTCAGCACTCAGTTCATTTACTCTTCTTCCCTCTACAAAGAGTTCTGAAGCATCAACCAAGCGCACTCCTTTATTATTACGGCTAAAAACTATCATTGAAGTTGCAATAGTTATTCCTGCAAATAACCTAGCCGGTAAAGCAATTACACATTCAATCAAACCATTCTCTATGAAATAGCTTCTAATTGCTGAATCACTCTGATTCCATGTACTTCCATTAGTCATGATGCCTACAGCTTTTCCATCCTCTGAAAGCATATCAACCATTAAGCTATTGAACAGCCAATCAGATGATGTGGCTTTTGAAACAGATGGTATTCTCTTTTCCAACTGCTCCAAATACTGATTTCCAAGACCTAATTCTTTAATCCTCATTCCAAACGGATAATTCGCAAAAATCTTATCAAAGCGTCTGCCATTATCTTCGTCTAATCCCAGTTCAAAGATGTCCTTTGCTTCAAAAGTAATCTTACCTTCTGATAAATCGTTGTAAATCTTTGCTATTGCAATAGAAGATACAAGTTTATCGAATCCATATGCTTCTACAGTTGGATGATTTTTGACAACATCAGCCACAACAGTTCCTGCACCACAGCAGAAATCTGCGAATTTATCATTGGCTTTTATCTCAAGTAATTCATCAGCCAAGTTTCCTAAGCTTTCAGGTGTCATCATCGGATCAGATAAATCCCTTAAAAGTGAAACTAAATAGAAGATTTTCTGCTCATGAGCTTTTGTAAGTTCCATTAATTCCTTCCAGTTTTCAGAAATATAAAAGTCTTCTGCGACTTTCTTAATGTCAGCATCTATTCTTGCATCTTCTTCAAATGAATATGCGGCGTGTGCGCTGCAATCAAATGACTTTGCCAAAAGGTAAGCAGCCACTGTAACATCTCCAAACACTCCAAAAAATCCTTTTCCTGCCATCGAAGTCTTGCTTCTTAAAATTAACTCAATTTCATTTTTGCAAACAAATATTTCATCCCAAACAGCTTTAAGTTCCGGTGTAAGCTGATTAGCTGTTTCATTGTCAATAAAGTTGCCTTTTACTTCATTAATTTCGTTTAACAATGCGATCACTCTTTCTTGGTTTTGAATAACCATCTTTATTTCTTGATTATAGATTACCAAGTTTATTTCAGTTTGTCAATATCTTTTTGGTTTTTCAGAACCAATATTTTAAAATTAGATTGGATTTAATTGGATTAAATAGTGATTTTTGAATTTAATGGTGTCAGGCACCAATGTGGTCTTCTCATTTTATTTCTTTCTAGTTTGCCGGAATTGTAAAACCATTCTCAAATCCACGTGAAATTAAAATGCTCTGCATTTCTCTTAGTACTTGCAGACAAGTATCTCTATTTACTGTCGGATTTTCAACAACAAATTTTACTGGATGAACTAAATTTCTTTTTAATCTAATGTCATGTGCTGCATTAGCTTCTGAATTCCAGCTAGGATTGTATATTTCCTTCAAACGACGAATAACACCATATAGGTTTATATGCATGTTATCGTCATCAACAAAATAATTCGTGTTTTCAAGCTCAGATAGCCAATCTAATAATATAGTTTCAAGTATAGATCCACACAGTATCATACATGCTTTATATGCCCCAACTTCCAAACAACTAATAAGTTCTTTTGCGTCGTCACTTAGTAGCTTCTGTATCAAGTCCTTTTTTCCATCTTTATGTTACCAAGAAATTCTTCGATCATTAAACTCTGAAATGGATGTTCTTCGCTATTAATAGACTTATCCTCTCGTAGAAACTCGTTCATTCTATCGATTTGAATGGGCTGACTTGTATTGTGTCCAGCTTGAAAAGTTAAACGTGCTAATTCCTGCATCCTATCTGATGGAATCGATACAAGAATTTCATTTATTGTTGATGGAGTCACCTGAATAAATGGAGAATTATAAAAAATATATTTATCTGCAGTTTCACTCTGCAAATATAAATATAAATATTCAGGACATACTTTTTGTGATTTTACAATATAACACGAACCACCTACAGTAATGTCTTTTTTGGGCTACTTGTTTACTAAATATACTCTTATCTTTCCATCCGAATGAAGTGAAGAAATTACTATATCTCCATTTTCCAATAATCGCACCTTCTGTGTAGGATGACAAATTTTCAATTTTTCATATGGTATTGGGTATTCAAAATTCATAAAAGAAAGTTGTTTTACTCCATATGCTTTCGGCATCCTTTCAATTCCACAAGATTCTTCGGCTTTATCTGTATTATTCAATCATTTTCTCCCCAAAAATAAAAAAGTCTCCCCATGGGACACATCACATATGTGAGAGGTGCGGGGAGTCCTGTTGCTATTATCTTATGCTAATTTCTAAAATTTAATGGTGCCTGACCCCACTGTGTTAAATACAGCAAAAATCTCCAGCTCCGTGTGCTCATTGACACGCAGATCCAGCTTCCAGTCCTTGCGCTCCGGGCGATAGTTTTCTCTGATGACAGAGAATCCCAGTTTGTTCACATAGAAATTCTTTGCGGCTTCGTAGTCAGATACGATGATTGCAATGTGGTGTATTTTTGATAAATTCATTTTATGTCACACTCCATTTCTTTTATTTCCGTTATAAACTATATAGCGACCTTCAAAAAAACCGTGTGAACTTCTGGAATTCAGTTTGTCCACACGGCCGATCTCATTTCAGTTTTTCGAGGATTTCATCCGCACTCATGCCGCTGGCCAGCAGCTTCTTCAGCACAGCCTCTGCTTCGGTCTTCTTCGCTTCTTCAGCGGCCTTAGCATCTGCCTTTGCCTTCTTCGATTCCATGGATGCCACTTCTTTTTCGGCCTTCTTCAGAGCAGTCTTCTTCTCTTTCAGTGTGTTCTTCTGCTCTTCAATCGCTTTCTGGATGGATGCGATCTCGGTATTCAGAGACGCAATAGTCTCCTGCTTCTCAGCAATCTGAGATGCGTAGTCGTTGGTGGTATTGATTTTGGGACGGTTTTTGCTGCCTTTCGTTCTGGGCATAAGACGTATACCTCATTTCTGTATTAATTTAAAACTTGATTTCAAAACCGTATTGTGGAATAATAACGCTTGCATCTGCACCTAATTCTGTATCATATTGTAGCTTTATTCTATCTATCGGAGCTGCAACCTTTCCAGCAATTTCCTGCATCAACCTATAGCTAGTTGTTTTTTTCGGAAAATCCATTGTTTTCGGCTTTTCAACTCCCTCTTCATCATAAAATACTGATTTCCCATGATATGTAATATTATCCACACATCTGTCCATATCTTCACTGTGTGTCTGAATCACAAATTCCATCGCTTCATTTTGACCCGGAATATAAATTGGTCTATCAGATACTGAACTTAATTTTGCCGCAATAAAGTCTCTGCTCCCGTAAAACTCTGCCTGTTCCAAATAGTCTATGATCTTCTGATAATATCCCAACTTAAAAAGATTTCGGATTTTATTTGATGAGTCAAAATATATCTCATAAGCCATACCATTCAAGATATGTAATTTTGCTTGCGTTGGTATTTTACTGTTTTCCGAAAATCCATCTATAAATCTGTGACAAGCATAACTGTTTCCGTCTGCCGCTTGGTAAATATTTCGTCCCAAAACGAACAGTTCATTACCACTTGCAGTCTGAAAATCAATTCCATTTACAGATTGCACTGCCGGTTCCTGTTGTGGCCACGAGTGGCTTTTCAATCCATCAACAATTCCTTTAATTTTACTATCAGTGCTAAATCTAAATCTATTATCACTGTAAGCTTCTAAACTGTATGCCGCACCATCATAAATTGTATCTGGATTAAAATAAAACTCTCCAACAAGCGATGTATGCTCCCAAGGAATCTGTTTTCCGCTCGTTTTAGCAAAGAGGAATTCTCTTACTTTTTTAAATGTTGTTTCTATCGGCACCCTTGGCAGGGACATATACTTCAATAATGCCTCTGTATAGTATCCATGTCCAGTCCACACATTTTCTTTTGACGATTGTCCAGGAGATGTTGCAAAAGCAATAACTGAACCTTGTGGAGCTGAAATTGGTGCAAAATCCTTTATCGCGCCTCTATGCCCAATAATTTCTCTACAAGCATCAAGGATGACTATTTTGGTTTGATTTGGAAATCGATTTAAAACTTCAGTTAATTCAGATAACGGGAAAGCATTATATTTTACCAATTCGGGTCTAGCTTGGATATCAAGTTCAATCGGGGCCAATATATTGTCTCCGTCAACTTGGAAGCCATGTCCAGCATAGTATATAAGAGCAGCATCATAATTCTCTATTTTATCTGCAAATGAAAAAATTGCATCTGCTAAACCAGTTCTATCAAGATCCGTCCTTAATTCCGTGTCAAAGCCAAGAGCCTTTAGTTCTTTTTCCATAGCTGTTGCATCAGCTATAGCGCAATTCAGGGCTGGCAGAATAGAGTACGCATCATTGCCAATACACAGGGCTATTCTTTTCATAGACTGTATCCTCCTCAGCTAATCTTCTTCCCTCGCATTCTTAGCCAGTCATAAGACCGTTGCCTGCTGCTCACCACGGAGAGGTGTGTAACTTATCAGAGCAGCGTAGGGAGCTACCGCTCCCAGTATATCACAATTTCATCCAGTTTTACA
>OHMG01000584.1_pt1 | contig 13973 bp, 14 predicted proteins | sample 1569281 | NCBI WGS metagenome assembly OHMG01 (sample SAMEA3879581, study PRJEB24766) | human gut metagenome | biome: human-associated habitat; feature: feces | place: USA | collected 1985/1987 | reverse complement strand
CAGCATGGCGGGGTTATTGAAGCTCAGGCGGCTCTCCGCGTTGACGAACTGGTTGTACAGGCTCTCGCAGGCCTTGGTGTACTTCTCGTTCTCAAAGTGCTCCCGGACAAAGCTCTTGACCACGCGGATGGCCGAGACATTCTCCTGCACGGAGGCGTTCAGGTTATCGTAGTTCTTGAACACCTTATCAAAGATGCCGAAGGTGGGGACCATAATGCCTGCCAGCACTGCCACCAGGAACACGATCGCCACCAGGAACACCATGGTCAGCGAGCGGCTGATCATGGAGGCCATGATGAGCGCGAAAACCAGATGGACGGGGGCACGCACACACATGCGCTCGATCATCTGGAACGCGTTCTGCAGGTTGGTCACGTCGGTGGTCATGCGGGTAACAAGACCTGCCGTAGAGAATTTGTCGATGTTGGAAAAAGAATAATGCTGGATATTTTCATACATGGCATCGCGCAGATTTCCGGCAAAGCCGGTGGATGCCTCGGCGGCGTACTTGCCCGCCAGCACGCCCAGCACCAGCGCAATGGCTGCCACCAGAAAGGTAAGCAGGCCGTAGCGGATGATGGCGTTCATATCGCCCTTTTCAATGCCCTGGTCGATGATAAAGGCCATGATGGTGGGCAGCAGCACATCCATAATGGCTTCCAGCGCAGCAAAGAGCGGTGTCTTGATCGAGGCGGCTTTATACTCGCCCAGATGCGACACAAGCTTTTTGATCATCTGAGTTCCCTCCTGTTGAATTTATTTGTTTGGTACAAAACAATTTTATACATAACAATTTAAATGTCAATAGCTTTCGAAAAATGTTCATAATTGCTAATTTAACAAGACCTTTTTCGGCGCTTTGACGGAAAAGGTGGTTATTTCAGTGCTTCCCGCAGCTTGTTCAGCAGCCGCAGCAGTTCTGCGTTCTCCTCCTCGGTCAGCAGTCCGGCCACATAGTCGTCGGTCTGGTGGAAGGACAGCAGGGTCTTTTCGTGCCGTTGGATGCCCTCCTCGGTCAGCACCAGCTGCTTGAGCCGGGCGTCCTGCGGCACGCTCAGCCGCTGGATGTAGCCCTTGCGCTCCATCAGCTGCAAAATGTTCGTCACCGTGGAGCGGGTGATGGAAAACTCCCGCTCGATGTCCCGCTGGAACACCGGCTCGTTCCGGTGGCGGTAGAGATACTCGATGATCCACCCGTGCATGGGGGTGGTCTGCTCTACCCCGTTGGCGCGGGAAAACTGGTTCAGCCTGCGGAAGATCAGGTTATCCACCCGGTGCAGCTGGGCGGGGATGACCTGCGGCCCTTCCCACGGCGGGTCCAGCTTGCAGGGCTCTTCAATAGGGTGCTGTGTACACATAATGTTTTTCCTCTGTTCAAATTGTTCGATGTAAAACTGTTTGATGCGATACATATATTACCCATCTCCCCGCCCCTTGTCAAGAGGGCGGGGCGCAAAAAAGGCCGCTGCGGAAAATTTTCCGTAGCAGCCTTGATTTTTATGGATACGGGATACGCTTACAGCTTTTTGCCGGTCAGCAGCTCGTAGGCCTCCAGATACTTGGCAATGGTCTTGTCAATGACATCCTGCGGCAGGTCGTAGTTGCTGTCGGGGTTGGCCTTCAGCCAGTCGCGGACGAACTGCTTGTCGAAGGAGGGCTGGCTGTGACCCGGCTCGTAGCCCTCCAGCGGCCAGAAGCGGGAGGAGTCCGGGGTCAGCATCTCGTCGCCCAGCACCACGTTGCCATCCTCGTCCAGACCAAACTCGAACTTGGTATCGGCAATGATGATGCCGCGGGACAGTGCATACTCGGCGCACTTCTTGTACAGGGCAATGGTGTAGTCGCGCAGCTTAGTGGCGTACTCCAGACCGTGGCCGGGGAACTGCTTCTCCAGCACGTCGATGCTCTGCTCGTAGGAGATGTTCTCGTCGTGGTCGCCGATCTCTGCCTTGGTGGAGGGGGTGTAGATGGGCTCGGGCAGCTGCTGGGATTCCTGCAGGCCCTCGGGCAGGCGGATGCCGCAGACGGTGCCGTTCTGCTGGTAGCTGGCCCAGCCGCTGCCGGTGATGTAACCGCGCACGATGCACTCGATGGGCAGCATGGTCAGCTTGCGGCACATCATGCTGTTGCCGGTGAACTGGGGCTGGCGGAAGAACTCCGGCATATCCTGCACATCCACGCTCAGCATGTGGTTGGGCAGCAGATCGCGGGTGTAATCGAACCAGAACTTGCTCATCTGGGTGAGCACGGTGCCCTTTTTGGTGACCTTGTTTTTCAGGATGACGTCAAACGCAGAAATGCGGTCGGTGGCAACCATGATCAGGCTGTCGCCATTGTCGTAGATCTCGCGGACTTTGCCTTCTTTGATGGGTTTGAACTCAGTCATAATCAAACACTCCATTTTTCCATGTTCTCAGCAGCGCAGCAGCGCAGCGCAGTTCTTACCCTATTATTCTACCATACTGCCGCGCGGTTTAAAAGGAACAGAATAAAAGAAAAACAGGCAAGTTTTGTGTTTTTATCGTGAAAAGTGCGCAAAAAGCAGCAGGAAATTTCGGCGTTTTGACGATAAAAGTCGTACTTTATCCCCAAATACACGCACCTTTGCAAAATGCAGTCATGGACAAGCGCCGCCGGTTGCGGTATCATTATAGTATGAGTATATCTGCGCTCCGCAGGGGCGCAAAAGTAAACAAGGAGGTAAAGAGTATGGGCAAATTTCCCAAGGGCTTTTTGTGGGGCGGCGCTACCGCTGCCAACCAGTGCGAGGGTGCATGGCAGGCAGACGGCAAGGGTCTGGCTACGGTGGATGTGACCCCCTTCGGCCCGGACCGTTTCCCGGTGGCAACGGGCTATATGGAAATGCTGGGCTGCGATGCTGCACATTTCTACCCCAGCCACGAGGCCATTGACCTGTATCACCATTATAAAGAGGATATCGCCCTGTTTGCAGAGATGGGCTTCAAGTGCTTCCGGCTGTCCATTGCATGGACCCGCATCCTGCCCAACGGCGATGACGCTCAGCCCAACGAGGCAGGACTGGCCTTCTACGACAGCATTTTTGACGAGTGCCATAAGTACGGCATTGAGCCGCTGGTCACCATCTGCCACTTTGACACTCCCATTGCCCTCATCAAAAAATACGGCGGCTGGAAAGACCGCCGCATGGTGGACGCCTATGTCCACTACTGCGAGGTGCTGTTCGACCGCTTCAAGGGCAAGGTGAAGTACTGGCTCACCTTTAATGAAATCAACATGCTGCTGCACCTGTCCTTTACCGGCGCCGGGCTGGTATTCCACCCCGGCGAGAATGTGGAGCAGGTCAAGTATCAGGCCGCCCATCACGAGCTGGTGGCCAGCGCAAAGGCGGTAAAGCTGGCGCACGAAAAAATGCCGGACGCTATGGTGGGCTGTATGCTGGCGGCGGGTCAGTTCTACCCCCGCACCTGCGCCCCGGAGGATGTGCGGGCGGCGCAGGAGGCAGACCGGGACAACTACTTCTTTACTGACGTACAGGTGCGCGGCGCTTACCCCGTGTGGGCTAAAAAGCGGATGGAGCGCGCCGGGGTGCAGCTGCACACACAGCCCGAGGACGACCGCACGCTGCGGGAGGGCACGGTGGATTTTGTATCCTTCAGCTACTATTCCAGCCGCTGCATCACGGTGGATAAGGAGCTGATGGCGGCAGAGAATGCGGAAGGCAACGCCGTGTCTGCATCGGTGAAGAACCCCTACCTGAAAGTCAGCGAGTGGGGCTGGGCCATCGACCCGGTGGGTCTGCGGGTGACCCTGAACACCATTTACGACCGGTACGAAAAGCCTATGTTCATCGTGGAGAACGGTCTGGGTGCGGTGGATACCGTAGAGCCGGACGGCTCCATCCACGACAGCTACCGCATCGACTACCTGCGGGCGCACATCGAGGAGATGGAAAAGGCCGTCAATGAGGATGGTCTGCCGCTGATGGGCTACACCACATGGGGTCCCATCGACCTTGTGAGCGCCTCCACCGGCGAGATGAAAAAGCGGTACGGCTTTATCTATGTGGACAAGGACAACGACGGCAACGGCACCCTTGCCCGCAGCCGGAAGGACAGTTTTTACTGGTATAAAAAGGTCATCGCTTCAGACGGCGAGGACCTGACCTGAGCAAGCGCCCCGGCACTGTTTGCGGTATGGCAGCGCCGGGGCGTAAACGTGTGAGGACGAACCGATAACGGAGAAAATTTATGACACCACAAATCATTGCACACCGCGGTGCTTCCTATCTTGCACCGGAAAACACCCTGACTGCCTTTAAAAAAGCCATGGAGATTGGCGCGGACGGCGTAGAGATGGACGTACAGCAGACCATTGACGCCGGGCTTGTGATCCACCACGACTATATGATCGATCTGCACACGGATATTTCCGGCAAGATCTACGATATGACCATGGGCGATTTAAAGGAACTGGATTTTGGCAGCTGGAAAGGCGCCATCTTTCAGGACGAGAAGATCGCCACCCTGCAGGAGGCCATGGAACTGTGCAGGCAGATGCCGGGATGCACCGTGCATCTGGAACTGAAATCCACCATGGACAACGACCCGGACTTTGTGCCCCGGGTGCTGGAGGTGCTGCAGCAGACCGAGATGGTAGAACAGGTGATCCTTGTTTCCTTCAACCACGCGCTGCTGCGGCAGGCAAAGCAGCTGCTGCCCGAACTGCGGGTAGGTGCACTGGTATACGGCGAGCTGGAAAGCATGCTGCTGCCGCCGCCCATCATCTGGAAGGATCTTGGACTGACCAACGGCATAGACGACATGGAAGCCATGGACGCTGCCCTGCCGGAGAGCGCAGCAGACGAGGAAAATTGCAGCTGGATGACCCGCTGGATGAGCGATAAGGTAAGTATGCTGCGGGCAAACTTTCCTGGCGAGAGCCTGAACGAGATCTACAAAAACCTGATGGCGCAACGGGATCTGCCCGCCTACATCCGCAGTCTGGACTTTGTGCCGGAGTGGGTCAGCTGTGAGTACCACACCGCCTACAAAAACGCCGGTTTCATTGACAAACTGCACGAGATGGGCATCAAGGTGTCTTTGTGGACGGTGGACACGGAAGATTCCGTCCGCAGCCTGCTGCGCACCAGCGCCGATGCCTACATCACCAACCGCCCCGACCGCGTGCGGGAGTGGATGGAAAAGGAACAGGCGGCGACCGCCCCGACAGAGTCTGCCCCCACTGCTGCGGCAGACACCGGGACAGCTGCCGCAGAGTAAACCGACCGGAACAGACACAAAAAAGAGATAGGCTTTCCCGAAAAGGAATTGCCTATCTCTTTTTGCATTCATTTTTATTCTGCTGCTTCGGTCAGCACAAAGGTCAGCTCTGCGGTGACGGCGCACTTGCCGTCCACCCATGCCGAGGCCTTGCCTACGCCCACAGCGCCGTGCTGCTGCACCAACTCGCAGTGGAGGGTGAGCACATCCCCGGGGGTGACCTGTTTGCGGAAGCGGGCACTCTTGATACCGCCGAACAGCGCAAGCTTGCCCTTGTTTTCCGGCAGGCTCAGCGCCGCCACAGCGCCGGTCTGTGCCAGTGCTTCCAGCAGCAGCACGCCGGGCATGACCGGCTGTGCCGGGAAGTGGCCGTTGAAGAATTCCTCGTTGCGGGTGACGCACTTGCGGCCGATGGCCCACTGCCCCGGCTCGTAGTCCAGAACACGGTCCACGAGGGCAAAGGGGTAGCGGTGGGGCAGGATCTCCGCGATCTGCACACTGCTCAGGGTGTTGGCGTTTTCACGCACGGTACGGGGTTCTGCCATGGGTCAGCCCTCCCATCTGCGCAAGGCGATGCAGGCGTTGTGGCCGCCAAAGCCCAAGCTGTTGCTCAGCGCATACTGCATTTCCTGCTGCCGCCCGGTGTTGGGCACATAGTCCAGATCGCACTCCGGGTCGGGCTGGGCGTAGTGGATGGTGGGCGGGGCGAACTGGTCCCGCAGCGCCAGCGCGGTGAATACGGCCTCGATGCCGCCCGCGCCGCCCAGCAGATGGCCGGTCATGCTCTTGGTGCTGACCACGGTCATCTCCTTTGCGTGTGCGCCAAACACGGCGTGGATGGCGGCAGTCTCGCAGGCATCGTTCATGTGGGTGCCGGTGCCATGGGCGTTGATGTGGTCCACCTGCTCCGGTGCGATGTCGGCATCGACCAGGGTCAGCTTCATGCAGTCGATGGCACCTGCGCCGCCGGGAGCGGGCGCGGTAAAGTGGTAGGCATCGCAGTTGGCACCGTAGCCCACCACCTCGGCGTAGATGTGTGCGCCGCGCGCTCTGGCGTGCTCCAGTTCTTCCAGCACCAGCACACCGCTGCCCTCACCCATGACAAAGCCGCCGCGGCGGGCGTCAAAGGGCAGGCTGGCAGCGTCCGGGTCGGTGGCGGTGGAAAGTGCCTTCATGCTGGTAAAGCCGCCGATGCCCAAGGGGCTGATGCAGCTTTCCGCGCCGCCGCAGACCATCACCGGCTCGTAGCCGTCCCGGATGCGGTGGAAGGCGTCGCCTACGGCGTTGGTGCCGCCGGCGCAGGCCGTGACCGGGCAGGTGCACATGCCCTTCAGACCGAAGCGGATGGCCACCTGCGCCGCTGCCATGTTGGCAATGGCCATGGGCACAAAGTAGGGGCTTACCTTCTCCATGCCCTTTTCCTCGCCGCGGGCGTGCTGCTCCTCGATCGTGGGCAGACCGCCGATGCCGCTGGACAGGATGACGCCGATGTCCTTGCCCTCGGCCTCGGTATCAAGGCCGCTGTCTGCAATGGCTTCGGCGGCAGCACCCAGTGCCAGCAGGGTGAAGCGCGCCATTTTGCGGACTTCCTTTTTGTCCACCACGGTCTCGGGGTCAAAATCCTTTACCTCACCAGCCAGCTTGCACTTGAAGTCGGTGGTGTCGAACTGGGTGATGGGGCCGATGCCGCATTTACCGGCACGGGCTGCCGCCCAGCTGTCCGCCACATTGTTGCCCAGCGGGTTCACCGTGCCAAGGCCGGTGATCACAACTCTGCGTTTTTCCATAAGGGTTCTCCTTTACATTGCCATGCCGCCGTCCACACAGAGCACCTGCCCGGTGAGATAGCTGCTTTGTTCTGCGGCAAAAAATGCCACCGCGTTTGCCACGTCCTCCGGCTGGCCTGCGCGGCCCGCGGGGATGCCCTGCGTCATGCCGGTGCGCACCGCCTCCGGCAGCACGGCAGTCATGTCGGTGTCGATAAAGCCGGGCGCTACCGCGTTCACGGTCACGTTCCGCGCGGCCAGCTCCCGGGCAAGGCTCTTGGTCAGGCCGATGAGCCCCGCCTTGCTGGCGGCGTAGTTGGTCTGCCCGGCGTTGCCCCGCAGCGCCACCACGCTGGAAAGGTTCACAATGCGGCCATAGCGCTGGCGCACCATGCGGCGGGCGGCCTCCTTGCAGCAGAGAAAGGCGCTTTTCAGGTTGGTGTCCAGCACCGCGTCAAAATCCTGCTCGGTCAGGCGCAAAATCAGGTTGTCCCGGGTGATGCCCGCGTTGTTCACCAGCACATCCACCCGGCCAAAGGCCTCGGTAGCGGCATCGAACAGCGCCTTGCAGCCCTCGGCGGTGGATACATCCGCCTGCACGGTCACCGCCTGCACGCCCTCGGCGCGGCAGAGGGCTGCCGTCTGCTCCGCAGGTTCTGCGCCGTGGCAGTAGTTCACCACCACATTGCAGCCCTGCTTTGCCAGTGCCACGCACACTGCGCGGCCAATGCCCCGGCTGCCGCCGGTAACAATGGCGGCGCGGGTCAGCTTTTCTTCGCTCATTCTGCTTCCTTCCATGCGGTCAGCACCGCATCCAGCTGTTCCGGGGTCTCCACTGCGGTGCAGACCACCCCGGGCAGGGTCTTTTTCACAAAACCGCTCAGGGCGCTGCCGGGGCCAACTTCCAGAATGTGGTCCACGCCCAGCTCGCCCAGACGGCGCAAAGTGTCCTCCATGTAGACGCTGCTCTGCACCTGCTTTACCAGCAGCTGCGGGATGCTGTCGCTCTCGGCCTTTTCATGCCCCAGACAGTTGAACAGCACCGGCGTCTCCATGGTGCCGAAGTTTTCGCCCGCAAAGCGTTGTGCCAGTGCATCTCCTGCGGGAGCCATCAGCTTTGTGTGGAAGGGGCCGCTGACCTTCAGCGGGATGCAGCGGCGGGCACCGGCTTCCTTTGCCAGCGCGGCGGCCTGCTCCACAGCGGCTTTCTCACCGCCGATGACCAGCTGCCCCGGGCAGTTGTAGTTGCAGATCTGCACACAGCCCGCCGCAGCCGCCTGTTCGCAGCAAGCAGACAGTTTTTCTCTGTCCAGTCCCAGCACGGCGGTCATGCCGCAGGCAAGGCCCTTTGCAGCCTCGGCCATGGCCTTGCCCCGGAAGGCGGTCAGCTCGATGGCCTGCTTTGCGGTGAACACCCCGGCTGCCTGCAGCGCGGAGTATTCGCCCAGCGAAAGCCCCGCCAGATAGGCGGGCTTTACGCCCTTTTCGGCCAGCACAGCGGTCACGCCGCAGGCAAAGGCCACCATGCAGGGCTGGGTGTATTCGGTCTGATTCAAAACGCCGTCCGGGTCCTCAAAGCAGACGCGGTGCAGGTCAAAATCCAGCACTGCGCTGTCAAAGGCCGCCCGGAAGGCGGGAGATGCTTCGTAAAATTCCTTGCCCATGCCGGGGTGCTGCGCACCCTGACCGGCGTAAAGTACGGCAAGCTTCATAAGTTCTGCCTCCATTCGGTCACAAGTTCGTCCATCAGCTCGCGCACGGTGCGCATCCGATCCAGCCTGCCCACGTTTTCGCCGCAGAAGAAGAGCCCTTCCTCCACGTTGCCCTTTACCGCCTCGATGAGGGCGTGGGTGATGCAGTAGGGCACAGCGGCGGGGTCGCAGGTCTTGAGACACCGAGCGCAGTGCTTGGGCGGGAAGCGCTTGCCCTCAGCCAGCGCCTGCACCAGCGGGGTGTTCAGCGCGCGGCCGGGCATTCCCACCGGGCTGTGGATGATGCGCACATCCTCCGGCTTTGCCGCCAGCAGCACATCCTTGTAGGTCTGGGAGGCGTCGCACTCGTAGGTGGGGATAAAGCGGGTAGCAAGCTGCACACCCGCAGCGCCAAGCTTTGTAAAGTGTGCCATGTCGGCACCGGTGTACACGCCGCCCGCCACAAATACCGGGATGGCGTGGCCGTATTGTTCCTCGTAAGGCTTTACCTCGGCCAGCACCCCGGGCAGAATCTCGTCCAAGGTCTGGCAGCGGTCGGCCAGCAGGTCCTCCTCGGCAAAGCCGAGATGCCCGCCCGCCTTGCAGCCCTCGATGACCACAAAATCGGCGGTGCGGTCAAAGCCCTTTGCCCAGCGGCGCAGGATGAGCTTTGCCGCCCGCCCGCTGGAAACGATGGGCGCGATGGCAACATCCGTTGTGCCCACGATGCCGGGCAGCTCCAGCGGCAGGCCCGCGCCGGACACCACCGCGTCCACGCCCGCTTCCACAGCGGTGCGGATGGCGGCGGCATAGTCCTGCGTGGCCACCATTGCATTGATGGCCACCATACCGGCACCGTTTGCAATCTGCTTTGCTTTCCGGATCTCAGCGGTCAGGGCGCGGTGGTTGGCTGCCGCCGGGTCGCGGGCAAAATCCGGCTCGCGGTAGCCTGCATCGGCGGTGGAGATGCACCCCATGCCGCCGCAGGCTGCTACTGCACCGGCCAGCCCGCCCAGCGAGACGCCCACGCCCATGCCGCCCTGCAAAATGGGTACTTGCAGGGGCTTGCCGCCAAGGGTCAGCATTCGGCGTTCAGCGCTGCAATGCGCTGCCTCCCGCCCTGCCACAGGTCGGCAAGGATGTCGGCCACGGGGCGTACCTCGTGCAGCATTCCGGCTACCTGACCGGCCATCAGGCTGCCGCTTACCGTGTCGCCCTCAAAGACGGCGCGGCGCAGGCTGCCCAGCGTGTATTTCTCCAGTTCCATCTTGTCCGCGCCCGCCTTTTCCTGACGGACATACTCCCGGCTCATGCGGTTTTTCAGCACACGCACCGGTGCACCCACGGTGCGCCCGGTGACGATGGTGTCACTGTCCCCGGCTTTGAGCAGCGCGGCCTTGTAGTTGGGGTGAATGGGGCACTCCTCGCTTGCCAGCAGGCAGGTGCCCACCTGCACCCCGCAAGCGCCCAGCGCCAGCGCAGCCGCCAGCTGACGGCCATCGGCAATGCCGCCTGCGGCGATGACCGGCACGCTGACCGCGTCCACCACCTGCGGCACCAGTGCCATGGTGGTCATCTCGCCCACATGGCCGCCGCTCTCGGTGCCCTCGGCGATGACGGCGTCGATGCCCAGCGGCTCCAGATGCCGTGCCAGCACGGCAGCAGCCACCACCGGAATCACCTTGATACCGGCAGCTTTCCACATGGGAACGTATTTTCCCGGGTTGCCTGCGCCGGTGGTGACCACGGCGACTTTTTCCTCCACCACGATCTGGGCAAACGCATCTGCCTGCGGGTGCATGAGCATGATGTTCACACCAAAGGGCTTGTCAGTCAGCTCCCGGCAGCGGCGGATGTTCTGGCGCAGGGTATCGGCATTCATGCCGCCCGCACCGATGATGCCCAGTGCACCGGCGTTGGAGCAGGCGGCGGCAAACTCGCCGGTGGCAATGTTGGCCATGCCGCCCTGAATGATGGGGTATTTCGTCCCCAAGATCTCGTTTAAAAGTTTCATGGTCTTTATCCTTTATATTCCACGATCATGCCGCCCCATGTCAGGCCGCCGCCGAAGCCGATGCAGGCAAGGGTCTGGCCGGGGTGCAGCTGGCCGCTTTCAGCCAGCTCGTTCAGCGCCACCGGGATGCTGGCAGCACTGGTGTTGCCGTGGCGGTCCATGTTTTTGTAGAACTTTGCACCGTCGGCGTGCAGCGCCTTGACGCAGTGGTCGATGATGCGGCTGTTGGCCTGATGACAGACCACCCAGTCCAGATTGTCCAGCGTAAGGCCGGTCTCGTCCAGCACGGTGTGCAGGCATTTGGGCAGGGCATCCACTGCAAAGCGGAACACTGCCCTGCCGTCCATGCTGATGGGTGCCGAGCCTGCGCGGCTGGGGCCGCCGGCATGGATGGCGGCATCGCCCCGGGCACCCAGCGTGATGGCAAAGGGCGCGGAGGTGTCGGTCAGTTCAAACACCGCCGCACCGGCACCATCGCCGAACAGCACACAGGTGGAGCGGTCGGCGGGGTCCATCAGGCGGGAGAGCGCCTCGGTGCCGATGACCAGCGCGTACCGCCCGCCCAGCGTAGCCAGCAGGCCGCGCGCCACCGCCGTTCCATACAAAAAGCCGGAACAGGCGGCGTTCACATCCAGTGCGGGGCGGTTTTCCGGCAGTGCCAGCGCCGCCTGTACCTGACAGGCCACGCTTGGGGTGGCGTCCGGTGCGGAAAGGGTGGCACAGACGCAGCAGGCAATGTCTGCCGGAGCAAGACCGCTGCGCTGCAGCGCCTGCTTTGCGGCAGCAATGGCCAGTGTAGCGGCATTTTCGCCCTCGGTGCAGTAGTGCCGTGTGCGGATGCCGGTGCGGGTGGTGATCCACTCGTCGCTGGTATCCACGGTGCGGCTCAACTCTTCGTTGGTGACCGTGCGGCCGGGCAAAGCCCCGCCGGTGGCGATCAGACGCAAACCCTTCATGCTTTCCTCATTTCTCCGATCTGACGGAATTTCTGGTAGCGCTGCTCGGCCAGCTGACGGCCGTTCATGCGGGCAAGGCTGCGCAGCTGACGCTGCAGTGCCTCGTCCAGATTGCCGAACAGTACCCCGTGGGCGCGCTGTGCGCCGCCCACCGGTTCCGGGATGATCTCCTCCACGATGCCGTCCTTGTACAGATCCTGTGCGGTCAGCTTCATGATCTCGCAGGCTTCGCCGCTGCGGGAGGAATCCTTCCACAGGATACTGGCAAAGCCTTCGGGGCTCAGCACCGAGTAGACGGCGTTTTCCAGCATGAGGATGCGGTTTGCCACACCCAGCGCCAGCGCGCCGCCGGAGGAGCCCTCGCCGGTGACCACTGCGATCACCGGCACGGTCAGGCCGCTCATCTCCATCAGGTTGCGGGCAATGGCCTCGCCCTGTCCGCGCTCCTCGGCGTCCTTGCCGGGGTATGCGCCCGGGGTGTCGATGAAGGTAATGATGGGACGGTCAAATTTTTCCGCCTGCTTCATCAGGCGCAAGGCCTTGCGGTAGCCCTCCGGCCCGGGCATACCGAAGTTGCAGCGCAGGTTTTCCTCCAGCGTGCTGCCCTTGCGGTGGCCGATGACCGTGACCGGCTGGCCGTGGAACAGCGCCACACCGCCCAGAATGGCGGCGTCTTCCTTGCACTGGCGGTCGCCGCACTGCTCAAAGAAGTCGGTGAACAGTGCATCCACGATCTCATCGATGTGGGGGCGCTCCGGGTGGCGTGCCAGAAAGACCCTGTCCTCTGCGGTCAATGCCCCGCAGCCGGACAGCAAAGCGTCCTCCTGTGCGGAAAGCTCTGCCAGCTCGGCAGCGTGGTTGGTGATATCGGTCATGTTCTCGTCCGCCGGGTCGCCGCGCAGGGCGGCGATCTTTTCATCCAGCGGTGCGAGCTGTTGTAAGATGTCCTTGATCATAAGGCGCTTCCTCCTCAGGCGTGCAGACGCAGCAGCTGCGCCAGTGTTTCGCGCATTTCGGTACGGGGCACTACCTTGTCCACAAAGCCGTGCTCGTATTGGAACTCGCTGCGCTGGAAGCCTGCGGGCAGCTTTTCGCCGATGGTCTGTTCAATGACCCGGGGGCCCGCAAAGCCGATCAGCGCCCCGGGCTCTGCCAGCATAATATCGCCAAGGCTGGCAAAGCTGGCAGTCACGCCGCCGGTGGTGGGGTGGGTCAGCACGCTGATGTATAGCCCGCCCCGGGCGGAGAACCGCTCGATGGCGGCAGAGGTCTTTGCCATCTGCATCAGGCTGAAAATGCCCTCCTGCATCCGGGCGCCGCCGCTGGCCGAGAAGATGATCAGCGGCAGGTGCTTTGCGGTGGCGTGCTCCACGGCGCGGGTGATCTTTTCGCCCACAGTGGTGCTCATGCTGCCCATAAAGAACCGGCTGTCCAGCACTGCCACTACCACCGGGGTGCCCTCGATGCGCCCCGTGGCGGTGATGACAGCTTCCTTCAAGCCGGTCTTGCCTGTCTGTGCTTCCAGCTTTTCCGGGTAGCCGGGAAACTGCAGCACATCCTGCGGGGCAAGGTCGGCATCCAGTTCCCGGAAGCTGCCCTTATCAAGGATGAGGCTCAGGCGGTAGTACCCGCCGATGGGCAGGTGCACCCCGCAGTTGGGGCAGACGTACTGCGCCTTGTTCCAGATCTGGCGGGTGGCGCGGCGTCCGCACTTTTTGCATTCCACGAACTGCGGGTCGTTCCACACGGCACCCGCATCCCGCCGGGCCTTCAGCTGGAAGGTGCGCTCCCGCATGCTGCCCGGCAGCAGGTCTTTGATACTGTTCATCTCGTTTCGCCTCGGTCAGCCTCAGACATGGGCATTGATGTAGTTGAAGATATCGCCCACGGTCTTGAGGTTTGCCAGCTCCTCATCGGGGATGGACACGCCGCAGGCCTCTTCCAGTGCCATGTTCAGCTCCACAGCGTCCAGGCTGTCGGCCTCCAGATCCTCGGTCAGGCTGGCCTCCATGGTCACCTTGTCCTCATCGCAGCTCAGGGTATCGACAACGATCTTCTTCATTTCCTCGAAAGTCATGGTAGTATTCTCCTTTATGTTCACTGTTTGTTTTTAATTATTTACCTAAAATTTATGAGGTATCGAACACGACCATTATAATCAAACCGTTGGATAAGTCAATGGTTTTAGTTAAAAATTTTTATCTTTTACATTTTCGACACAGTTTGCTTCCTCTTTATATAGGGGCTCCCACAGACGCAAAAAGGCCGCTGCACAGTACTTTGTG
>OHMG01000573.1_pt1 | contig 14227 bp, 7 predicted proteins | sample 1569281 | NCBI WGS metagenome assembly OHMG01 (sample SAMEA3879581, study PRJEB24766) | human gut metagenome | biome: human-associated habitat; feature: feces | place: USA | collected 1985/1987 | reverse complement strand
AGGTCAAGGCCGATGCCGAGGAATGGACGGTGGTACGGGACACCCACGAGGCCATCATCAGCCGGGAACAGTTCGCGGCGGTGCAGGAAATACTCAATCAGACCGCCAGCCGCGCCAAGGCGCGGGAGGTCAAAGCCTACACGCCGAATCTTCTCAAAGGCAAGGTGTTCTGCGCTCATTGCGGCGGCAGCCTGCACCGGCAGCGGAATATCCGCAAGAAGTCCGACGATGTGTACTTCTACCATTGTCTGAGCCAGAGCCGAATCAGCAAGGGTGCCTGCCCCGGCGTGACCATCCGCGAGGATGCGTTGCTGGATATGCTGGCAGATATGCTTCAGGACGCGCTTGATACGGCGCTGGGGCAATACACCCTCTCCCTTGCAGAACTGCCCCGGCAGGCCGCTGACCGCGCTGAGCTGCGGGAGAAGATCACCAGCCGCAAGCAGGAAATCCAGCGGCTTCGCGGTATCGTGCGGAGTTTATATGAAAACCTCGTCCAAGGCGTTCTCACCAAGGATGAATACTTTGACTACAAGGAGAAGTACGAAAGCCGCATTGCCGACCTCGCCGTGGAACTGGAGCAGTTGGAGGACGGCATGTGGACGATGGATGCCAAAGCCGAGCAGCACCGGACGCTGGAACAGGATGCCGCACAGATCAAGACCGACCGTGCGCTGACCGGCGCGCTCATCGAGCGGCTGATCGACCGCATCGAGGTATCCCACGACAAGCAGATCACGGTGCGCTATCGCTTCCAAAGCGAGTTTGAAACCTATGCGGAGGTGCTGGAACAATGCAGAAATATGTGATCGCCCTCTACATCCGCCTCTCCATTGAGGATTACAAGTACGACAGTCTGAGCATTGAAAATCAGAGCCTTGTCCTCCACGAGTACGCGGCTTCCATGCCCGAAGCTCTGAACGCGGAGATCATGGAGTTCATCGACAACGGGTACAGCGGCACGAATTTTGAGCGTCCGCAGGTACAGAAGCTCATTGAGCTGGTGCGGGCCAATCAAATCGACTGCATCATCGTCAAGGATTTTTCCCGCTTCGGGCGAAACAGCATTGAAACCGGCTACTTTATCGAGCGCGTGTTCCCGCTGTTCCATACCCGCTTCATTTCCATCAGCGACGATTTTGACAGCAGCAAATTCAAGGGTGACACCGGCGGCATGGACGTAGCATTCAAGTATCTCATCAGCGAATATTACAGCCGCGATATGTCCATCAAGACCAAGAGCGCCAAGTACGCCAAGATGCAGCGCGGCGAGTATCAGAGCAAAATCTGTCCCTACGGCTATCGCAAAAGCGCCGATGGCAGAATGGAGCCTGACCCGGAGGCCGCTGCCGTTGTGCAGCTCATCTTCCAGCTTGCCGCCGAGGGCATCAACGCCACCGCCATCACACGGGAGCTGTTCCGCAGAAGCATCCCTACCCCCGGCCAGTACAAAGCGGCGCACGGCAATCATACCCACGATATTTCCCGCTGTCACGGGATTTGGAGTGCATCCACCATTCTCCGCATTTTGGAGGACGAACGCTACACCGGCGTGTATGTGATTGGCAAGCGGGCAGTTCTCGAAGTAGGCGGAAACAGAAGCCGCCTGAAGGACAGAGAATCGTGGTACATCATCCCCGACCATCACCCGGCCATCATAGAGAAAGCCGTGTTTGATACCGTGCAGGCCAGCCAGCTCCGCTTTTCCCAGCCAAACAAGAAAAAGCGGGACTACCCGCTGAAAGGCAAAGCCTTCTGTGGCTGCTGCGGTCATGCGCTGTCCCGCACCATGCAGAAAACCTCATATTATCACTGCCGCCATTCCGAGGCGGACGTAGAAAGCCGCTGCCACAAGATGCGTCTGAACGCCGCAGAGCTGGAGCAGGCGGTATTCCTGACGCTGAAAAAGCAGATGGAAGCCGCCGCACCGCTTGCCCCGGATGGTACGCTTCGGGTGGATGCCTCCGTACCGGAACGCGCCGAATATGAGCAGCAGATCGAGGCGCTGCAAGACGGCAAGCGCACTCTTTACGAACACTATCTTATGGGCGAGATTGACCTGAACACCTACAAGGCGGAAAAGGCCGCGTGTGACGAGCTGCTTTTGAAAACGAAAAACGCCTATGCCGCAGTATTGGCACAGGCGAAGCAGAAGCAGGACGAACAGGCACGGCAGGACAGCCGAAAGGAAGCGTCCAAGGCGATTTTTGATGCGGACGCACTGACCACCGAGCTGGCCGAGCTGCTGATCGACCGGGTACTGGTGTACCCCGATAAGCGCATAGAGATCGCATATAAAATCCAAGACATTTTCGCTTGAGGTGGCAGACCTGAGAGTCGCTTTTGGTTTTCTATGAATTGCAGAGAATGTCAGGGAGGTGCATCTGCCGAATGACGTTATTAAACATATTGAATAATTCGCTGTAGACATCAGAGGCGGCATCATGATAAAATAAACAAAACGGTAAAAGAAATGGGGCGGAGACAGATGATCAGAATTGATAAAGCTATTCTTGATACAAATGGCGTAATATGTGATAACATATCTCAGCTAAGCTCTTCTGACAGAGGCCTTTTAAGCCAGAATATTCTTGGCCATATTCGCAACTTCGTAGAGTATATTGCGGTCAAAGCATACTCCAACGGTCAAGACGTCAATCCTAATGACTATAATTTGAATGTGGCTGCTTTGAAAGATATGCAGCGCCGGGGGGAACTGCGGTTCCTGTATAGGTTTCACGAAATGCTTCAGAAATCTGTGTCGCATTATACTGTTGACAAAGATGGATCGGAGCGGCTCATGCTCAAATACTATGAGCATCTATTGAAAATCAAGCTATACTTGAAACAGGCTTTCAATTTAGATGTACTAGAGAATATCAGCGATTTCCCATTGAATACAGATACCGAGCTTTTGGATTACTATAAAAAAATCTCGGAAAGAATTGATACCCCAAGTTCGCATAGTTGTCCTGTTACCTATAATGACCGGTATTATGTGCAGAAAGTAAAACCGTTTTTTGTTAATCAAAAGATATATTATGAAGTTACATTTACTGCGGCAAATGCTAATGCAAGTAAGTTTGACCGGGTTATCGCATTTACACAGCACGAGATCGTCGATAATTATGCTGTAAAATTCTCAATACACAATGATATAATTCGCATTCTAGAAAAAGATATGTCTATTCTTGTGATTGATGGATATGAAGTATCTATTCGTCCCTGTGAATGGGATAATCTTTCTGAAATATTTGGCCCTAGAGTTAAGCATAGTACAAACTCTAATGAATATAAAGAGCTGATGCGATACCTCTCATCCGTCAGGATGTCTTTAACCGAACTTGTGAGTAGTGATCAAGATTACTATGATTTTGTAAAAGGGAAAATTACAGTCCGTGCGCAATCAGTAAAGATTTATGAGATGCTTGATCAGTGCCGCGATATAATCGTTGGCAATAAGCCAGGAGCAAATGTATTAAGGTATTTACTCCATAAAATGAATAATCGTATCATCAAATGGCAATATAGTAATAACCGTTGCGATAGGTTGTCTAATCTTTACTTGAATTATGGCTGTATTCCATTTGATTGTATGCCTTATTGCACCTCTCTCATACAACACAATCCAAGAATCTATGACTTGTTTGAATCCATTCCCGCTTCTGATCACGAGCATGAGTTGTTTGCTCGATACATCAAAAACAACACCGAAATAGATGGACATCTATTTACACCAAGATCCGAAATCGAGGGCTTTGAAGACATTGATGATTTGATAAGGGAATACAATTCTTCCCTATACTACAAACACAATGGACGTAGAATTGAAGAATATAAGAATCATCTTTACATCAAAAGCTACGTCAAAGATAGTACTAAAATAATCGAAAAATTGCAGGAGTTAGCTTCGTCTGGTGTTTCTCAGTATACATCATCAGTTGATTCATGGATGGCAAGAGAATCATATACAATTGATGATGATGGCAAGAAAGAAGCCCTCCGGCAGATGTTTTCCAATTCGCATGTCGCACTGATTTATGGCTCTGCTGGGACTGGTAAATCTACGCTGATTAAGCACATATCTAATTTCTGGGCGGACAAGGACAAGATATTCCTTGCTAATACGCATCCTGCTGTAGATAATATGCGTAGAAAAGTCACTGCTGGGAACAGCGAGTATAATACGATTGCAAAGTTTCTCTCAAAGTGGAACAACAATACGGATTGCGATGTTCTCTTTATTGACGAGTGTAGCACAGTCAGTAACGATGATATGCGGGGCGTGCTGGAAAAAGCGAACTTCAAACTACTTGTCCTTGTTGGTGATATCTATCAGATTGAGTCAATTTATTTTGGCAACTGGTTTAGTATTGCTCAGAATTTCGTGCCGAAAACATCAATATTTGAACTGACCCATCCGTATCGCACAACTAGTAGCGATTTGCTAACAGTTTGGAATCGTGTGCGCAAGCTTGACGACGCAATTCTAGAGCCTTTGGTAAAGAATGGCTACGTTGCAAGATTAGATGAATCCATATTTGAGCATAGTGAAGAAGATGAAATAATCCTTTGCCTAAATTATGACGGGCTATATGGAATCAATAATATCAATCGTTTCCTGCAAAACAGCAATCCGAATGAAGGTGTCGTTTGGGGAATAAATACCTACAAGGTAGGTGATCCAATTCTATTTAATGAATCGAACATCTTTTCTCCGTTAATTCACAATAACTCCAAGGGGAAAATTTTCGATATTCATCCGGGTGAGCAGGAAATTCAATTCGATATTGAACTTGAAGAATCAATTAATGAGATTGATGCTTGGGAATATGATTTTGAACTTATTGGAGAATCTGAGGCAGGAAAATCTATTATCTCATTCACGGTGAGCAAATATCGAAGTACTGATGAGGATGATGAGGATAATAATTCTACCGTTGTTCCATTTCAGGTTGCATACGCGGTATCTATCCACAAGGCGCAAGGTTTGGAATATGATTCTGTAAAAATCGTAATTACAAATGAAACCGAGGAAAGAATCACTCACAACATTTTCTATACAGCTATCACACGCGCCAAGAATAAGCTAAAGATTTACTGGAGTCCCGAAACAGAACAGTCCGTTTTGGAGCGACTTGAGGTCAAAAGCTCTCAAAAAGATGCGCACTTGCTATCTCAACTTTCTTCTCTAACAATGGAAAATTAAAACGGACTAACACAAAAGCAACGTCTTCAAAAAACAGAAATCCCAAACTATCAGCATTGATAGTCTGGGATTTCTGCTTTTGCAGAGATTTATTTTTTGTCGTGTGCTTGACATACGGGTGGCACAGTTCGTGAAAGCGAATACGGGGCAGTCCGTGCTTTTGGAGCAGGCGGGCAAAATGATGGGTGATATAGTCCGGCGGGAACGGACGCCCATCCGGCCATTTGAATACATACGGGTTTTCTTGATACGCCTTTCCAAATAGCCGATGGTTGGCGCTCTGGTCCGCCAGAGCCTGCAGAAAGATATCCCGCGCTTCCGGCAGCAGCGGGAAGGACCGGTAGCTGCTGGCGTTCTTGGTCTTATCCTTTTCCACAGCGGCAGTTACCTTGCTTACCGTGTGACGGATGGTCAGGGTACCCCGGTCAAAGTCGACGCTGTCCCATTGAAGGCCCAGCAATTCACTGCGGCGCAAGCCATAAATGGCGGTGATTTTCACCAACGGATACAACGGGTCATCCTGGATGGCTTCCAAGAGCACCTGCAGCTGCTCTGCCGTGTAAAAATGCGCTTCATGCCGGGGAACGCTGGGCAGGTCCACATATTCACAAGGATTGGCAGGCAGCAGGCCTGCCTTGACTGCCTCAGTCAGCGTCTGATACAGAATATTCTTGTGCAGGCGTAGACTGCGGGGAGACAAGCCGCCTTTGCCATCCTTGCGGCCATGAGCGGCTTTTTCGTCCAAATAATCCTGCAGGACCTGGCGCGTTACCTGCTGCAGCTTTAGCCTGCTGGCATCAAAATACGGGAGGATGTGACTGCATGCCAGGCTTTCATAGCCCTGATAGGTCACCTCGTCTACCCGGCGCTTTACACGTGTCAGCCAGATACGGACGTATGCGGCAAAGGTCACATCACTGGGGATGATACCCTGCTGCTGTTCGTATTGCTGGATGGTCTGGCGCAGCAGCTGCTCCGCCTTTCGTTTATTGCCCTTTACCGGCAGGTCGGTCTTGACCCATTTTTGCTTCCGCTTGCCGTTTACATGGCTGTTGAGAACGATATAGTACTTGTCATTCTTGATTTGCAGACTTCCTGTCATAATATCTCCTTTCCGGACAGTTGGATTTGTCTGCTGTCATGGGTTCGTTACCGTATAGCGTGCCGACTGGATAAAATCCACCAGGCACGGCTTGGGGATGATGATCTTGCGGCCAATGCGCTTGCAGCCCAGACGCTTTTCACGAATCAACCGGTATACGCTGGCCTTGCCGATGCCCAAAGCATGGGCAGCTTCGGCCGGGGTCATTACATCGGGGTATTCTCTGAACACATACAGGCCCCCTTAAAACGGCTCTTTGCCGGTATCCGCCTGCATTTCCAGCTCACCTTGATTAATGCGGCGGCAGAAAGCACGGTATGTTTCCGGCTCCGACAGCTGTACATTAGGATACTGGGCCGACAGAGGAATATTGCTGATTAGGAATACTTTGGTATAGCATGCCACTTTGTTGCTATACCGACAGGGCAGCATTAGAGGATAGCCGTCCAAATACTTGAGCATATCCGCAACGGGGAGACTGCTGCGGAACTCGTCAAACAGAATTACATTCTGCCCCCGGTAATCGTCAAAGGGATGGTCATAATTGGTGACGTGATAGACGTTTTCGTAACCGTACAGCTCCATGACGCTGCGAGTCTTGCCTACGCCAGTGGGTCCCCATAAGTAGGTGACCTCCAAATTACGCCACTGATTGCGGTAGCGTTCCTCCAACAGCGTTTGACGGGCAGTTTCGATATGCTGCAGCCGGTTCATGGCGGAGGGGTATTGCAACAGAATCTCGGCATTGGATGCACCGGACTGGACAAGCTCCAAAATCTCAGAGCTGATAGATTCCCGTTTGTTCCGCTCAGCAGGCAGGGGGCCGCTTTCCTCAAAGGTCTGGGGCAGGTTTGTCTCATGTTTGGCGTCATCCAGCCAGCGGCCTTCCTTGCGAATATAGTCGCGGTTCTCGCGGTGACTGCCTTTAGCGGCCTCCATATGAGCACCCATAAAACGCTGTTGCAGCGTGGAAAATAGAATCGCGTTGGGGGAATAGAGATACAAGTGCGTGTGAGGCGTTCCCTGTTCGCCTATCTCGTCGCACATACACCAGTACTGAATACCGGGGAAGCTGGCCAGCGTGGTCTTAATGACCGCATGCGTAAATCCGTGCTGAACCGGATTGTTAAAGGTCAGCTGATACTTTCTTGCTTTGTTAGTCGCGTAGCACATCCTTTCCAAGATTACACAAAACACATGGTTACCAAAGGGTAATACTATGCCTTTGGTAACCCATATACGGGAGTTTCAGCGGGCACCGGCAGCGGTGCGGTTATTGGGACCTTTCTGCAGCAAGGCCATGGCATAGAACGATGTGACCTTTGCCGTGGACGGGACTTTTTGCGGGCACTGGGAGCTTTCCGCATGACGGGAGATGCAGCAGCAAGGCCACGGGGGAGCTTGGATGCGAGCCGCTTTGCGGCTGACGCCGCAAGTTGCTCTCGCATTTCCTTGCGGGGGCGATTACTTCTCCTGTGACAGGGTGGATTTGATTTCTGTGAGTCCATCCCGAGACATTTCCACAAGCTGGTCTATGGAGCAGTTATTCAGCAGACGAAGCATGGCTTGTGACTGTTCCAAGCCATTGAGCTGCTGTACAATAAGCTGCAGGCAGGCGCTGGCATCGTTGGTAATACCTTGGCGCTGTTTATAGTCCTGGATTCGCTGGTACAGGTCATCCGGTATGGTAAGATTCACACGTTTTTTATCTGATGGCATAGGGCTTACCTCCTTGCGATGGATTCTGACACTGATTTTACAGCGGGATACGCAGAATGTCAAGGAGTACTTTGGAGTAACTCTGAGCAAAAGGTCACCTGTTCCAATGGGGAACAGGTGACTTGATGAAACCATGACAGCAGATTTCTTCTAACACATTTCTAACACTTTTCTGATTTCCTTGTTTTCTGGTGGGCCGGGCGCTGCAATATGCATCATGCAGCGCCCGGCCCAAACCCCTTGCAATTACAGGCAATATCACGATACGCAGCGTGTCGGAACGCTGCCATACGCGACGAACGAAAAAGCAATGGGGTTCAAGAGGCCTTGAGTTCGAATCTCAACACTCGGACCATAATGTGGAGACAAAAAAGATGTCTTCTGCGAAAAGCCCGATTATATCGGGCTTTTTTGCTGCCCAAACGGCGATTTTTTCTGTACCAAAACGCAGATGTAAAATCGCCGTTTTCCCTTTGTGGATAGACTTGAACTCCCGAAAAGTAAATATCAGATACACATACACAGGCAGATAGAAAGCAAAAATCTATCTGCCTTTTCTATTACCCTAAAAAGGAGAAATCAAATATGCTACAGAAAGAATTAGCCAAACGCCTCAAAGCTCGGTACGACACCAAGATGGACGGAAGCTGATGGTTAGAAGTGTCCTCGGACGGCATCCCCCTCTGCCGGATAAAATACAACGGTCAATATCTAAGCAATATGAATTTGAAAAGAGCTCAACTAAAAAGCTCTCTGAATTATTAAATAATACGGTTGACGAAATACGATTATATACCGATAGAACCGTGGCTGTTGTTCTTCGAAACAGACAGTACATAGGAAGAAAGGAAATATATAATGGAACAGATTATATCTGCAGCTCCGAAAAAAACAGTACGAATAATTGAGCCGACCATCCCGATTAACGAAAACATAAAATTAAATTATCGCCTTCTTCGAGTTGCCGCTTATTGCCGAGTATCTACCAAGCAGGAAGAACAACTCAACAGTTACGAAAATCAGGTGGAACACTACACGCACCGAATCAATTCCGAAAAAGATTGGCAACTGGAGGGAATATATGCCGATAAAGGCATCTCGGGCACAAGTGTAAAAAAACGTGATGAGTTTAACCGAATGATTCGCCGTTGTAAACAAGGCAAAATAGACATGATTATCACAAAATCCATTGCACGATTTGCAAGAAATACTGTTGACTGCTTGAAATATGTACGAACGCTGAAAGATTTGGGCGTTGATGTGTACTTTGAAGAACAGGGAATCCACAGTAATTAACCCGGTGCAGAATTCTATATAACAATATACGGCAGCATTGCCCAAAGCGAGTCGGAAAACATCAGTGCAAATGTTAAATGGGGTAAGGCACAAAGTGCAAAGGAAGGCAAAGTAAACTTTCACTATCAAAATTTCCTCGGATACCGTAAAGGAACAGACGGAAAACCTGAAATTGTACCTGAGGAAGCAGAAACAATACGCCTCATATATGGTTTATTCCTTGCGGGTTATAGCTTGAACGGTATAGCTCACGAACTTGAAAAACGGGGAATATTAAGCCCGGCAGGAAAAGAGAAGTGGCAGTTTTCAACGGTTCGGTCTATTCTCTCTAACGAAAAATACAAAGGCGATGCAATAATAAACAAAACATATATAACCGATTGTATCAGCAAAAAAGTCAGGGCAAATAACGGAAAACGACCAAAATACTATGTTGAAAACAGCCACCCGGCAATTATTGATTCTGCAACATTCGGCAGAGTTCAGGAAGAACTTGCGAGACGCTCAGGAAAGCATAAAGTAAAACAGGTCGGCACGAAAACCGAGCAGGGAAAATATTCAAGCAAATATGCTTTAACGGAACTGCTTATTTGCGGAGAATGTAAAACGCCGTATCGCAGATGCACCTGGACAGCAAGCGGTAAAAAGAAAATCGTATGGAGGTGCATTAACCGCCTTGATTACGGAAAGAAATACTGTCACAACTCACCTAGTATTGAAGAAAGCGTACTGCAAAAAGCAATTATGGAAGCAATAATGAAAATTGCCATACAAAATACGAATGTTATGAACACGCTAAAACTGCATATAGGCATGGGTTTAACGGGTGAAAATGAAGAAGATAACATTCTTGACATACGAGTGAAAATTGCCGAAATCGATGCTGAATTTAAAAGGATGCTTGACTGTGTATCAGCCGAAACTATGGATGCGTTAGATGATGAAAAGGCAACAAGACTTATGAATGAAAAAAGCGAATTGCAACAGCAGCTCGCCCATTATGATAGTTTGCAACAGCAAAGAGAAAATACAAAATCAAGGCTTGATGACATATGTACAATACTTGACGGATTAAAAAATCACCCTATGAAATATGATGACCAACTTGTTCGGCAATTGCTTGAATGCGTGGTGGTAGAGTCCAAAGGAAAGATAAAAGTTATTTTCTCCGGCGGAATGGAAGTGGAAGAAGAACTGAATTAGATATATTAACTGATTTTAAGTCTTCTATATATTTTATCAATACGAATAATCATCACTTTAAATGTAATTGGATATATGATATAATGAAAATAATATTATGTTATTTCGAGGTATACAATGAAGATTTTAATGCTTTCTGATTTCCATATAGGAAATGAAAACTTTGATATGCATAAAAGTTTTCATTTCATTGATAGAGCCTATGATGCTATTTCAGGAAAAATAGATTATGGTGAAACTATTGTTGTGCTTATTTGTGGAGATATTATTGACAAAGGTAACTCAGCACTGTTTAGTGAGGCTGAAAAAATATTCGACCATATAAGAAACAAATTCTCAACACTCAATATTAAAATTAGATTTGTTCCCGGAAATCATGATATTTGTAATAACGGTTTTAAGGAATTTGATACTTTTACTCATAAATACAATGACTTAGAATTCAATTATTCTTCGAAATCGGTTTATCAAGAACTAATAGAAGATGTAAATTTTATCTATGCAAGTTCAGTTAGAAACGGAAATTATAACTATGGTCAGCTTGACTATGATCAAATTAGTGCATGTATAGATGAAAATCATTGTAATTATTTTGTATTTCATCATAGTCCTTTTAGCGAAGATAATCAAGGCGAAAAAGATGCTGTAATACGTGAATCCATTAAATTGTTTGATGGTTCTTTCTGCAATGCCCCTTATCCTTATTATATATTGCACGGTCATTATCATGGAGATAGTATTATTCCTCTTTATGGTGACGGATTAATTATTGAAGCGGGCTCAATATTTTACTCAAGGGAAAATGTTAATAATCAGTTTAATTTACTTTACTTACAGGGCGGACAAGTTGAATTGGTATATCGTTTTACTTTTGAGGCAAATCATGATAGCTTCAGAGAAGAAACGGTTTATCCTCAAAAAAACAACAAGCGAATAACTAATATTAAAAAAATACAATACAAAGATGTGCCCAATTATATCAATCGAAAAGTAGCGCTATTTTCACTGGTACAAGAAAGAAGCATTAAGCTCTATTTCGACGACAACTTAAAAAGCACATTATTTGAACTTTGCATGAAAGAAAAACATATCGTTCTTCTGGGCGAAGCCGGATGTGGGAAATCCATAGAGTTATTGCATTTAGCATTTCTACTATCTCAGCCGGATTGTATGTATTATCCCGTATATATTAAGTTGAATACATACACAAACGAGAATATAGATGATTTTATTTCTGAGCAATATTCTCACTTAAATCGTCAAAATTTATTCTTTATTTTTGATGGATTCGATGAAATAGAGTATCTCAACTTGAATAAATTCTCAAGAAAATTAAATGCTTTCACCAATTCACACCCCAACACCCACTTTTTAATTTCGTGCCGTACCAATTTTTATAAATTTGAAGATAAAGAAAGTGAATATAGCACAGGTACTTTTACAGGATTCAAAGAATATGGACTTTGCCCATTATCATCAAGTGATATAAACAAATATATTACAACACAAAATTTATCACAAACTCAATTATGGGATTCAGTAAACAGTAACAATCTTAATGAATTATTACAAAATCCATTTTATCTTGTAGAAATTTTAAGATTATATAAAGCCAATTTTAAATTACCAAATAAGCTTGATTTAATGAGTACATTAGTTAAAAGCAAGTTTTACTGGGATAAAGAAAAATACAAAAACACAAAAGATATAGAAGATGCAGAACTTGAATTGTTAAATCTTCTTCAAAAGATTGCTTTTTCTTTACAGTGTTTACAGAAAGTAGGCATAACAAATACAGAATTTCAGCAATTAACTACTTCTACTGAAAGAGAACTCCTAAAATATTCTGGCGTTTGGTTAAAAGATGAATTAGGTGAATGGTATTTTGAGCACAATAATTTTAGAGAATATCTAACTGCTGAGTACCTTGTTAATATGCCAATTGAAACAATCAAAAATCTAATAACATATCACGATGACAGAACAAAAATCAAAGAGTCTTGGCAAAATGTTTTGTCATTTCTGGCTTTATCATATCAAAATTCAGAATTATTGGACTGGATACAGAAAACAGATCCTTCTTCTGTTGTTAAGTTTGAAACTTCACGAATAAATGAAAAGATTAGGGCACAAATCTTTTGTAATATTTATAACGAATATAAAGATAAAAACAAATGGATATCATGGAATTTAAACAGCGGAAAAGATCTTGCAAACTTTGGACAAACCGCAGAAACCTTAGAGTTTCTATTAGCTGAAATAAAAAAGCCTGTTCATTTCCGCGCACAAAGTAATGCTATATATTTATTACAAAATTTTTCAAACCTTTTTGGAAAAGATGAAATTGTCAAAGAGGTTTTATTGTCATGTTGTAAAAATGATACTACCCGCTCTTATGAGAAAAAAGGAGCTATCATTGCACTATCCCAATTAGGATTATCCTCAACTGATATTACCAATGAATTATATTCGCTCTTTGGAGAATCTGCTGAAGATGAAATACGCTATGGATTATACACATATTTTTTAAATACAGAATTACAAGATGAATTCGTAGAGTATTTTATTAAAGGACTTAAATTGGAATTAAAAGAAAAAAATTCTGATTGCTTATTCATTTTGAGAAAAGGTATAAAATCACTCAAAAAATCAAAATCCATTAAATTATTCATTGAATTTTGCTCGGTTAATGATATTACTCATCTTTATCATTCAAAAGAAATTTTCGCAGATGCTTGTAAAAAAATGGAAAAATTTTATGAACAAAATCCTGATGATACATTCAACACAGCTTTTAATTGCATGATTCTTTTAGCTAAACGGTTTGAACGTGATTATATAAAGATATTAAAGCAATTTTTTGAAAACACAAGCACAGTAACACAAGTAATATATAAAATTATTGATTCAAATATAGCTACTCATATACAAGAGTTTATATTGACACAATTTGAAGCACAAGACTATATGGGCATTATTTTAGTCAGGTACAAAGATAATTCCGTACGATATAAAGAATTGTTCAAATTTCTTGTTTCCGAAATGAATGAAAATTCGAACGAGTTTAAAGAATGTCAAAGACTTATTTTTGAAAATGAGGGTATAAAAATTTCAGGACGAACATATTTAGATTACGAGGAATTGCAACAAAATGGTAGACAAAAGTATTTTGATTGTTTGTTTAGCAAAGATAAATTTGAATGTTTGCTGAAGGAATTTATATGTTTAACAGGCAGCAATAATATTACATATGAAGAATTACAAAATCAAGTATTTGAATTTACTCACCAACGGTATGATTTACAAGAACTTATTTGGGGAATCATTAAATGCAAATTTAATGATCAACATGTAAAAAGTTTTTTGGAATATGTTGATTGGGAATCTTTCGTTATTAATGAAATTTACCGCATATTGGATAAAACAGCTGATATTTCAATTTACATTAATTCGGAACAAAAAAAGTTTATCTATCAATATTGCAATGAGACAATCAAAAAAATAAATTTGAATACAGTTGTGCATTATAATGACAATGGTGGTTATTCTTGTTCGTGGGATGTAATTTATATTACTTTTTTTTCAGAGTATTTTAACTTTGATTACGATGAAACTGTTTTATTGGATATGCTAATGCTACCTTCCTATTTCTTTAAAGAAGAAAAAACAGATCAATATAATTTTCCAAAATATATAAT
>OHMG01000559.1_pt1 | contig 14423 bp, 9 predicted proteins | sample 1569281 | NCBI WGS metagenome assembly OHMG01 (sample SAMEA3879581, study PRJEB24766) | human gut metagenome | biome: human-associated habitat; feature: feces | place: USA | collected 1985/1987 | reverse complement strand
TGACGCATAATGTTATTGGAACCAATGTTGGTAATTTTTTATATTTAAATGGGGTATTGCGTTCATTGATGATCGACGACAATACAGTAATTCAGGCAAATTATTATAATACAAATTATTATAAACCTGAATATGTTAATGAAAACTTCGATTGTTTTGTCATTCCATTGGCTGATGCGTTCAGAGAGAATTTTGTGAATGAATTAAATGAATTAACTTCTTTTGTTAAAAAGTTAAAGATTCCATGTTATGTAATTGGCGTTGGGTTAAAGGAATCCTATGAACCGGATTTTTCACAATCCAAACCACAGGATGAAGCTGTAAAGAAATTTGTTACCGCAGTACTTGAAAAATCAAATTGTATTGGGGTAAGAGGTGAATTAACCGGTAAATATTTGGAGACATTAGGTTTTGCAGAAGGACGCGATTTTATGGTGATAGGTTGTCCATCTATGTATATGAAGGGAAAACGATTGCATATACAAAATCCGAAATTAGATGTTAATTCTAAAGTATGTTTTAATTCAAATGTTGCAGCTTCTGTTCCTACTCGTAAGTTTATTAAATTAAAAATGAAGGAATTTGAAAACCATTATTTTATTGGACAAGTTGTAAATGAACTCAGAAGTATTTATTTAGGTGCTCCATATGAATATAAAATCGAATATAATTTTCGTAACGTTACAGATAAAATTTATCAGGATGGTCGATTGAGATTTTTTTGTAATGTACCTAAGTGGATGGAATTCCTGAATGATTCAGATTTGACTTTTGGATCAAGGTTACATGGAAATATTGCAGCCGTTTTAGCAGGAACTCCAGCATTGCTTGTGACGAAGGACTCAAGAACTAGGGAATTGGCAGAGTATCATCATTTAAATGCGATACATGAGAGTAAGCTGAATGAAAAACTGACATTGCAGGATCTTGTGGAACAGCAGGATTTTACGCAGATTGAAAAATACCAGAAACAGAATCTTGACCGATATGTTGCATTTTTGAAAAAGAATGATATTCCAAATATTTTTATGGACGGAGAAGATCCGCAGGAAACTGCATTTGACAGAAAAATAAAGCAGACGGATTTGCTGGAGGGAATAGTTCCGGTTTCCCAATGTTCTCTGGAAGAAATTGCAGAAAGAAACAGAGATTACTATACAAATTTGGATGAAAAACTGGATAGATTATCGAAAAAATTAAATTCTACCTCGGACTTATTACAAAAAGAGAGAATTAAAAATCAGAAAATTGCAACAGAACCCCTTAGCAAAAAAGTCGTAAATAAGGTAAAAGGATTTTTGAAATGATGCAAGTATATATAATTAGGTGTTTGGTTTTATGAAAAGGTTATTGTGAAAGACTGATTTCCAGAGATTATTGACTGGCATTGATAAAAAATATTGTTTAAGAAGCAAGTGGAAGTATCGTTCACATGCTTCTTTTTTTGTAACTGTTCAGAACCCTGTTAGTTGAAAATGATATCTGGGGTTCCGTTCAGTGCTTCGCGGATAGCTGTGAAAGCATTTATTCCATGTTTGCGAGCAGTTCCGATATAGCTCATGATTGTAAGATATTCCTGTGCCCCTTCTTCACTTCGGAAGCATCCAGAGACCTTGGTTTTTACTTTTACCATTCTCAGATCCCGCTCTGCCTGATTGTTATCGAATGGTACACAGAGATTTTTTATAAAAAGGCAGACTGACTCCTTGTAATTATCCAGTCTACAGACCAAATTTAATACTTTGCTCTTTTTCTTGCGACCGTGTTTTTTAGCAGAAATTTCAGGAAGGGGATTTTCCTCATATGCAGTTGTGATAATGGAATTATACTCCTTATCAAATTTATGGCGGTGATAGTAGCTGACCTCATTTTCATCTGAAAGAAGTGCTTTATCATGTACCTTTTTCATGCTAAGCAAAAGATTTTTAAATCTGACGGCCCATGTCTGCTCCGGATGGTTTTCAATTACACCGTTTAATTCCCGGAGAAGATGTGCACAGCAGATAGCATGAGTCACATCCTGATACTTCCAATAAGAACTCCAGCAGTCATGCACGATGATTCCGTGGGCATGTGGCAGTACATTCGCAGCATCCATGCCTATCTGGCCACGTCTCTGATTTATGGTCAGATAGGTATAATCCAGGTCAGATGCTACATGAACCCAGCAGGTTTTTCCATCCACGCGGCTGCCAGTTTCATCACAATGAATCAGGCCGAGCGTGATCATTTTTAGGCGGATCTGCTCATAAGTATCTTTTAGCGATTCTGCACAGCGGGATACCATGTTTTTGATGGTTCCGGTTGCCAGTGGAATGTTAAACACACTTGGCAGGATTTCATGAGTATGCTCCCTGGTGTGATCTGGATTGGAAATGACAGAGAGATGAACCCCATCATGACCTTCCTGGGCACCCTGTTTCTTCCCTGAGGATTCGCGGAGGCTTCAGTTCTTTTTTACCACAGGCTTTTTAAGTCCGTCAGATGAAGGAGGTTTGGAACTGTTTTTTGAGTTTTTGTTTAGCTGTTCCTTCAATTCCTTGATGGTTTGATTCAGCTCGTTAATTGTCTGATCCAGTTCGTTAATTGTCTGATTCATGCTGACAACAGTAGCTGTTAATGTGTTGTTTTGTTTTGTCAGAAAATCAACCTGTGCCATAAGCTGACGAACAAAATCTTCTGTGATGTTAACTGGCATTCAAACCACCTTCTTTCCGCGGAATTTTATGTTTATATTGTAACGGAAACGCTGAAAAAAAGCGAATTTGTTGCGAAATCCGCTTGGCAAAATGACGGTGGATAAGTATTAAGTTTGAAAGTACGAATGCTCATAAATATATTCAAAACCGTCTTAAAAGACGAAAATGAAGCGGATAAAATGTTGATGGTTGAGGATTATCCACAAGTTTGGTATACAGATAAAAAATCATCATTTTTATCCACAAAATAATAGCAAGTCAGAGCAGAAAAAGATTTTTCGATTCTCTGTTTTGCACAACAACTGACGACGAACCTGAGGGGGTTTTGAACAGTTACAAATATAATTCATAAATGCAAAGCATACGGAATCACATTTGGAATGCAATCCAAAGGCAATGAAATCAGCAAAAATAAAATAAGCGGTTGTAAGAGTGGAAAGATAGGTATTGCAAAAGACAGCAGTGTCAGGTATGTGAAATAATAACAGAGAGAATAGATGATAGTTCATTTGTTCTCTTTTAATTTGGAAAATTTACAGTGATCTTTTTAAGCAAATGTGGTATACTAAAAATGTTTTACTTGGATTTCACATAAATGAAAGGACGTATATTATGCGAAAGAAAGGCATTTGTTTTGGATTGATTCTGGCTTTATTACTTCCGTTTGTATTCACAACTGAAGTAAAGGCATCAGATAATACAGAACTTAATATTTATGCACTTTATCTTAATTCAGAAAAAAAGGGGGATTCTACACTGTTAGAATCGAAAGGACATTATTTGTTGATTGATATTGGCGCAGACAATCACGCACCTGCAATCATTAAACAGCTACAGACATTGGGAGTTACTCATGTAGATGTGATGTTTAGCCATTTGCACACAGATCATACTGGAGGATGTTCTACGGATTTACAGGCTGGATTGAAGCAGTTTGCACTTTCCGGGATTACGATTGATACGTTATATCTGCCAGACCCTTCGCTGGCGGTTTTATCAAGAAGTTATCCATCCCGCTATGCAGCATTTCAAGCATTTATGAGCACACAGGGAACAGGAAGAATTGTATATCTGAATGTTGGGGATCAGGTCAATGTTGGTGATGCGACTGGAAAAGTTATTGGGCCAGTAAACACGAATGAGATTTCCCCATATGCTTATACCAGTATTACAAAAGAAAAAGAACGTTTTATACGTTATGAAAATAATTGTTCACTTGCAGTTATTTTTACCTGTGGAAATACACGTTATTTTACAGCGGGAGATAGTTATTCTGATGAATCGGATCGGTTAGTCTCACGTTATGGTACGTCTTTAAAATGTGATATTATGAAAATGAATCATCATGGAATTGGAAGTGGAAATTCAGTGTCATTATTGGAGGCGGTACAGCCATCTTATGCTTTTATTCCGAACACTGGAGTTTCCGAGACAGATGCGAAGACGAATAAATGGCGTACAGGAACAGCGATTAAGCGCATGACATCTTATGGTCTTTGTTATTTGGTGGGAAATGAAGAGAAAACATTGATTTTCCATATTGAGAATGATAAGATTACACTATATCGCGGAGATACTGTAGAAACAGGTAAAAAAATGACAGGATGGCAGTCATTATATGGAGCTGATGGTCTCTACCGTGACCACGATATGTATTATTTTGATAAAAATGGTTCATTGTCTACCGGGGTTAAAATGATAGGGAAACACTACTATTATTTTCGCAAAGGTGGACAGATGGATTATGGAACCTATAATTCAGCGGGAAATTACTCGGGATGGCATAGTTACAACGGAAAGAAACGTTATTTCAGATTGTCTGATGATGAAAATTATGCATATATGGATGTCGGCAGAAAGAAAATTGGAAGTGAAACCTATTATTTTGATAAAAATGGGTATAAATTAATTCCGGATATTGTTGGTGATGATGAAAATGTTGAGGATGATATCTATCCGACACAGATAGGATCTGATTATTATTATTTAAATGAAGATGGAGCAATGACAGAGGATGACTGGATTAATATAGACGGGGAAGATTATTTCTTTGGGAAAAATGGAAAAATGTACCGTAACGGAGTGTATGCAATTGCAGGAGATAATTATCTGTTTGAAAGCGATGGAACTCTTGCTGTAGGGGATTCTCATACGGAACTTTATGATTTTAAGAATAGTACATATGCTGTTCGGGCAGATGGAACATTAGTGTCGGGAAAAATTGCAAAGATTGACGGGTATCAATATTATTTTAACTCAAAAGGAAAATTACAAAGCAATAAGATTATTCATGTGGGAAAACATAATTATTACTTTGGTAAAAATGGAGTACTAATTAAAAATAAGAAGATTAAACGAAATGGAAAAATTTACTATAGCAATAAAAACGGTGTTTTGTCGAACAAGAAATAATTGGGGATGACATATGAAAACCAAAGAGAAAAAGAAAAGCAAATGGAAAATGATCGCAGGGATTATGCTTGTGATCCAATTGTTACTGAGCCTGGCAACGGTCGGAGTTGTTTTGTGGCTGAATATTGTTCCAACGCTGTATGTGATCCTGCTTGGATTAAGTCTGCTGCTGCTGCTCATTATAGAATATTGTCTGTTTTATTTTGGTAAAAAGAAAAAGGGAAAGAAAAAGACCGGATGCTATGTCAGGCGTACGCTTGGTGTAATTCTTTTCCTTGCATGTGTGATTGTGTGTGTGGGTGGTTCCTATATGCTTGTAAAGGCCGGAAATACGCTCGATAATATTGCCGGAAATGTAAAGACCACCGATACCGTGTCCGCCTATGTGATGACGGATGATCCGGCACAGACACTGATGGATGCGAAAGACTATGTGTTTGCGATTACCGAAAAATACGATTACGAACATACCCAAAAGGCAATCGAAAAGATCAATGAAACTGTCGGGACACAGATCCGTACACAGGTGTATGACAACATTCTGGATATGGTACAGGCATTGTATGATGGAAGTGTGGATGCGATGCTGATGAATGTGGCATATGTGGATGTGGTAGAGGCACAGGATGGATATGAAACATTTTCTTCAAGGACAAGGACACTGTATGATCATGAAGAAGAAAGTGTGGTTACGGAAGATTCACAGACGGCTGAAAAGTCCATCACAACAGACCCGTTTGTGGTTTATATCAGTGGTTCGGATACCAGAAATCTTACACTTACTACCAGCCGCAGTGATGTCAATATTCTGGCGGTTGTCAATCCGTCCACGAAGCAGGTGCTTCTAATTAATACACCGAGAGATTACTACGTGGATACGGCAGCGTCAGCAGGTGCAAAAGATAAACTGACCCATTGTGGAATGTATGGAATTGACTGTTCCATGGCAACACTTGGAAATCTGTATGATGAACATGTAGATTATTACGTGCAGATCAACTTTAACGGATTTAAGACAATTGTGGATGCCGTGGGAGGAATTACCGTGGAATCGGAAAAGGCTTTCCGTACCAGTGAGGGTGGATTTTATATCAATCAGGGAACGAACCAGTTAAATGGTACGGTGGCACTTTCCTATGTACGGGAGAGAAAGTCTTTTGCGGATGGGGACAATTCCAGAGGAAGACATCAGATGCAGGCAATCGAGGCACTGATTAAAAAGATTTCTTCCGGAACAACGGTGCTTGGTAATTATTCCGCAATCATGGACAGCATGTCAGGAATGTTTATGACAAGTATGAGCTCGTCAGATATTTCCGCACTGGTGAAAATGCAATTATCCGATCTGGCTGCCTGGAATGTAAAGTCTTATGCAGTTACGGGAACAGGCGGATCATCGACCACTTATTCCATGCCTACAAAGCGAAGTTATGTCATGTATCCGGATGAGGTGCAGGTAAAATATGCGGAGCAGCTTGTCAATAAAGTCGTTGAGGGACAGATACTGACGGATGCGGATCTGGAGATTCCGGATAATGTTGTACAGTGATGGAAAATTACAGTGAGGAAAAGATATGAAGTTCCGAAAAGAAACAGCTGAGAAAAAGAGAATCCGGCAGGTGATGGGAATGCTGCTGGCAGTGACCGTGCTGCTTGCGGGAACTCCGTATACCGCGGTGGCTGCGGATATTGTGAAGGATACGGATGGCATTGCATATGCACAGGATGCCGAAGGATTTGTTTACCAGATCCCAAAAGGGGCAACAACCAAAAAAGGCTGTACTATTTATATGTATACGGGGTCGAAAACTTCCGTTACATTTCCGGAAAAATGTAATGCTTATACCGTTACCGGTATCGGAACGGATCTCAGCCAGCTTATTCTGACAAATCTTTGTACGGTAAAGATTCCGTCCGGATATACTACGATAGAAAATCTGGCATTTCAGAATCAGACACAGCTGTACCGGATCGAGATCCCGGCAAGTGTAAAAACGATTGGAAAAGATGCATTTGCAGGATGCAACAGGACAAAACTCACAATTGTTACTCCTTATGGTTCTGCTGCGGAAACATATGCAAAAGCAAATGGTATCCATTACAGTAATCAAACCTCTTTACAGATAAAGGCAGGGTATAGTAAACTGTATGTCGGTGAGAACAGACAGATCGCAGTGTTGAATGCTTCTGTGACACCTGTCTGGAAGAGTTCCAACAACAGCGTAATGTCGGTAGATGCAGAAGGAAAACTGATTGCAAAAAAATCCGGAACTGCAAAAATAACTGCAACAATCGGAAAAAAGACATATACATATCCTTATACCGTGGTTACCCGGACACAGAAAAACGTGCTGGATATTATCTGGAATCATTACGTGACATCCGGGATGAGTGATTACGAAAAGGCAGTTGCCGCCCAGCAGTGGATGCAGCAGAATGTTTCCCCGAATGGAACATCGGTTCTGGCACAGAAAGCACTCGAGCAGGGCAAGGCAAATTATAAGGGGTTTTGTGAAGCTTATCAGTTGATTATGAAGCATTATGGCATATCCGCCAAAGTGGTCAACGGCAAAAAACACATGGAAAATTCTGTCGTGATCGCCGGTAAAAAATATACAGCATCAACGCTGGAAACTTCAGCGAATGCAGATAAAACATATACTACAACATCCATTCCGGGACTTGCGGTGAACCGGGTAACCATGGTTCTTTCCAAAGGCAGGACCGGCACGTTTAAAGTGACCGGACAAAGCAAAGGAATTACCTGGTCCAGCAGCAACACGAAGGTTGCGGTAGTAAATGCCAGTGGCAAAGTGACGGCAAAGGGTACCGGCACAGCCAAAGTAACATTGAAAGTAAACGGGAAAACATTTGCCTGCACCGTTTGCGTAAATCCATGAAAAGATTGAAAGGAGAAATTGAAAGAATGAAAAAAGTAATGAAGAGGGTAATTACGGCATGTCTGGCTTTTGCCATGATTCTGGCGCTGGTGACACCGGCATCTGTGGAGGCAGCCACAAAGAATGAGAGCTTAACACTTTATAAGGGAGAAACCTATACCTGGTACCTTACCGGTGTGAAATCTTTAAGCAGTGCGTCAAGCACCAAGAAAGCAGTTGCAACAGTAAAAGCCAATAAATCGAAAAAGCAGTATACCATTTCTGCAAAGAAAGCAGGAACTTCGGTTGTAACTATAAAAGGGAAAGATTATTACGGACATACGCAGTCTTTAAAGATAAAAGTAACGGTTGCGGAGCCGAAGTTTGACCTTAAGCTTCAGAAACTGGATGGAAATTATATTCTGATCCGTGTGAAAAACAATACGAAGGCAACGTTTGACCGGTTGGCGGTACGCTACTCATTAAAGAACAGTTCCGGATCTGAGGTTGCAGCAAAAGATGAGATTGTTTATCGTGTAATGAGTGGAAAGACTGCATACGAAAGTATTTATGTCTCATCTGCGGCAGATGTTGATATTTCGCAGTCCAGTGTAAAGATTACGGCATTTGACAGAAATCCGGAACAGAAATATAAAGTGCTGGGAAAAGATAAGCTTTCCGTTACTGTCACAGATGAACAGGTATCAGATTCCAGTATTTCATTTAAGCTGAAAAAGGTAAACAAAACAAGTCAGTATGTGTATGGAGAAATTTATATTATCAGCTATGATGCAAACGGAACCATCATAGATGTATCTACCAGCTCCTTATACCTGGATAAAAAGGAAACCAAAACTACTTCGGAAACCGTTTCCAAGAGCCCTTACAGCCATCCGAATTTCGACCATTATGAGATCGTATACGGTGGATACTATACAACAAAATAAATTTCGGTCATTCTTAGATGATTATAAGGATAAGGGTGGAATCATTGTGATTCTGCCCTTGTTTTATTGAAAATGAGGGTGACAAAATAAAAAAATTCAGAAAACGGTTAAGAAATGGCAAAGATGTCCGATATATATTGTGTAGGTAAACAAAAAGAACGCCAATCATGGAAGGGAGGCGCGTTACCGCAGCAATCAAGGATAGATATCAGACAATTGTACCCGTAGGAAGCATCATTGCGATTACCTATCAGTCTCCACGTGAGAATCATGGGGAATCACAGATGAAGCAGAAAAAAGCATCGTTTGCAGGTATGCTGGATCAGCAGATGCAGATGCTCAGTGTTGGAAAGGAGGAAAATTCAACATTTCAGATATATTGCTAGAACATAACGAATGAACGCCGTGTCGATACCAGTGTGTACGATGCGGCGTTTTTGTGTTATGATAGGAATAAACAAATTTTATAAGGGAGTACAACATGATCAGAAATATAATCTTTGATGTGGGAAAGGTCCTGGTTTCCTACGAGCCGGATGCGTATATGCAGCGTCTGGGAATTAGTAAAGAAAAACAGAAAAAAATTAATGAAGCAATGTTTCAAAACAAATTGTGGGATACGTCCGATCAGGGACTTGGGACACCGGATGAATTCTTACAGAAATTTATTGCGGGAGCACCCGAACTGGCAGACGAAATTACGAAAATCCATAAAACCGTCGGAAATACCGTGGAACTGTTCCCGTATGCCATGGAATGGATTCTCGATCTGAAGGCAAGAGGATATCATGTGTATATCCTTTCCAACTATAGTGAAAACATGCTGGATCAGACAAAGGATAAACTGAAATTTCTTCCGCTTATGGATGGCGTTGTTTTTTCATATAAAATAAAGAAAATGAAGCCGGATCCGGAAATTTATGAATATCTGTGTGATGAATACTGGCTGGAACCGGAAGAAAGCGTATTTATTGATGATCGTCCGGTAAATATAAAAGGAGCAGAAACCTGTGGCATTCATGGGATTGTTTTCCGGTCCTATGAGCAGGCAAAAAAGGAGCTGGATGAGTTTCTTAAGGAATTCTAATATTTCCGTGAAAAACTTTTCAAAAAACCAAGATTGTGATAAAATGGCATACAGCAATTGAGTTTCAGAAAATTGCAAGTGGAGAGAATTTAAAAATCTTGGGCGAAGCATAGAATATGTATCGCAAGGAGTGCAGATCAGGAGGATAGGAAAATCATGGATTACAGACAGGAATATGACAAGTGGTGTAATGACCCGTATTTCGATGATCAGACAAGGGAAGAACTGAAGGCAATTGCCGGTGATGACAAGGAGATCGAGGATCGTTTTTATCGTACACTGGAGTTTGGAACCGCCGGATTGCGCGGGGTGATCGGTGCGGGAACCAATCGTATGAATATCTACACGGTCCGTCAGGCGACACAGGGACTGGCAAACTATATCATTTCGCAGAACGGACAGGACAAGGGAGTTGCGATCGCTTATGATTCCCGTATCATGTCCCCGGAGTTTTCCGATGAGGCAGCACTCTGCCTGAATGCAAATGGTATCAAAACCTACCGTTTTGAATCCCTGCGTCCGACACCGGAACTGTCATTTTCCGTCCGTGAACTTGGATGTATTGCAGGTATCGTGATTACGGCAAGCCATAATCCGCGTGAGTACAACGGATACAAAGTATACTGGGAGGATGGCGCACAGATTACTCCGCCACACGATAAAAATATTCTTGCAGAAGTGGCAAAAGTCACTGATTTTTCACAGGTGAAGACTATGATGAAATCTGAGGCCGAAGCTGCAGGACTTTATCATACCATCGGAAAAGAAATGGATGACCGTTATATGGAAGAACTGAAAAAACAGTCGATCCACCCGGAAATCATCAAAGCGATGGCAAAAGATATCAAGATCGTTTACACTCCGTTACATGGAACAGGAAATCTCCCGGTACGCCGTGTATTAAAAGAACTGGGATTTGAAAATGTCTATGTAGTAAAAGAGCAGGAACTTCCGGATGGAAATTTCCCGACCGTTTCCTATCCGAATCCAGAGTCGCCAAAGGCATTTGAGCTTGCACTGAAACTGGCAAAAGAAGTAGATGCGGATATCGTTCTGGCAACCGATCCGGATGCCGATCGTCTGGGTGTTTATGCAAAGGATACCAAGACAGGAGAGTATGTAAGTTTCACTGGAAATATGTCCGGTATGCTGATTGCAGAGTACATTCTGCGTGAGAGAAAAGCAACCGGAACACTCCCGGCAAACGGTGCACTAGTTGAGACTATCGTAACCACCGACATGGCAAAGGCAATCGCAAAAGCTTACGGAGTAAAACTGATCGAGGTACTGACCGGATTTAAGTATATCGGTGAGCAGATCAAATTTTTTGAGCAGCAGAACAGTTATGAGTACGTCTTTGGACTGGAAGAAAGCTACGGATGTCTGGCAGGTACTTATGCAAGAGATAAGGATGCCTGTGTGGCAGTCATGATGCTCTGCGAAGTGGCAGCATGGTGCAAATCCAACGGAATCACCCTCTGGGATGCCATGGTTTCCCTGTATGAGACTTACGGTTATTACAAAGAAGGTCTTGAGACTATGACCTTAAAGGGTATGGACGGAGCAGAAAAGATTCAGAGCATGATGAACGAGATGCGGAACAATCCGCCGAAAAAGATCGGTGCATGGGATGTTTTAGCACTTCGTGATTACAAGAAAGATACAAGAACAGATATGACAAGCGGAGAAGTTACACCAACCGGACTTCCGGAAAGTAACGTTCTTTACTATGAACTGAGCAACAATGCATGGTGTTGTGTACGTCCATCCGGAACAGAGCCAAAGATCAAATTCTATTTTGGTGTTGTCGGAACGGATATCAAAGATTCCGAAAAGAAATTGGATGAGCTGCGCACCGCGATGCTTACATACGCAGGAGAATAAACTTTATGGATGATCAGAAGAATATAAAACCGGATTTTTCCAAAGCAGGAGAAGACAGCATTCTCTATAAAAAAGAGAAACCGAAGACAGAAAGAGAAAAGTTAAAAGAGCTGCATGGAAAAGATAAAATATGGTATCTGGTTCATTACTATGGATTGCAGACCATTGTCGCACTTGCCATTATAGGAATCATCAGCTTTCTGATCATCCATTATGTTACGCAAAAAGATACCGCACTGGAAATTATGGCGGTAAATGCCATGCAGTCTGCGGACAATCCGGCTGGGGATTCCGGTTATTATAATGGTTTCCTAAAAGAAAACGGACTGGATCCGGATAAAAGCGAAGTGCTTGTCAGCAGTAATCTGGGAGCCTCGGCAAATGAGAACGACGGGGCATCCGCAGAGAGCATTCAGATGATTCAGAGCCTCTTTATGACACAGTCGGTAGATGTCTTTTTTGCGGATTATGATTTCTTTTATTCACTGGGAGAGTTTGACTATCTGGCAGACATCCGGGAATATTTGCCAGAAGAATTGCTGGAAAAATATAAGGACGATCTGGTGTATGTAAAAAGTACCGAAACAGGGAAAAAATATCCGATCGGCATAAAGTTAGAAAAAAATGCCTGGGTGAAGGAAACCGGCTGGTATCCGGATACCTGTGTGGTAGGTCTGGCAGAAGGTTTAAAAAACAAGGACCTGGCAGTGAAATTTATAGAAGAAAACATACTGGAGGATTAACATGAGTATCGTATTTGATGAAAATCTGGATCTGTTTTGTCTGGAGACAGCGAATACCAGCTATATCATAGGTCTTGCAGACCACCGGACCTTTGTAGGTCATGTATATTACGGCAAGCGTGTGCGCGGACAGGATCTGCGCTACCTGCTCCGTACCGGAGAGGCACCGTTTGTTCCATCGGAGAATGAAAGAGAGCGCTGTTCTTTTTATGATACGTTTCCATCGGAGTATTCCGGAAACGGAGTGGGAGATTATCGGGAAAGCAGCATTGCTGTGCGCACACAGGACGGACAGCATGCGGTTATGCCGACCTATGTCTCTTATGAAATTACAGATCAGAAACCAGAACTTCCGGGACTGCCGTCTGCTTTTGACCGGGAGAATACCGCACAGACACTGATTCTTCATTGCAGGGATGAAGTGTTACAGCTGGATGTGGATCTGTATTATACCGTGTTTGAAGAAAATGATATGATTACAAGAAGCGTGCGTATCTGTAATCACAGCAAAGAGGCTGTTTATCTTACAAAAGCATATTCGGCATGCATGGATATGGATGATGATGCCTATGAGATGCTGACACTTCACGGTTCTTGGGCGAGAGAGCGCCAGATGGATCGCCGTCCGCTGGGATATGGAAAGACCAGCGTGGGAAGTATCCGCGGGGAGTCTTCCCATCAGGAACACCCGTTTATGGCATGGATGAAATCATCCACTACACAGACCGCCGGCGAAGTATATGCCATGCATTTTATTTATTCCGGCAATTTTATTGCGCAGCTGGAAAAGAGCCAGTTTGACAGCATCCGCGCAGTCATGGGAATTCATCCGGCAGATTTTTCCTGGAAACTGGAAAGAGAAGAAGTCTTTTATACACCGGAAGTGGCACTTACCTTCTCCGCAGAGGGACTTGGAAAAATGACGAGAAATTTCCATGATTTCTATCGTCAGCATCTGATCCGCAGCAAATACCGCAATCAGAAACGCCCGATCCTGATCAACAACTGGGAAGCAACCTACTTTGATTTCAATACTGAAAAACTTTTGGATATTGCAAAACTTGCCTCCCAGTACGGCATTGAGATGCTGGTTATGGATGATGGCTGGTTTGGACACCGCAACGATGACAGTACAAGTCTTGGGGACTGGTTTGTGAATGAAAAGAAACTGCCGGGCGGATTGAACTATCTGGTAGATGAAGTGAATAAACTTGGCATGAAATTCGGTATCTGGATGGAGCCGGAAATGATTTCCCCGGATTCGGAATTGTACAAAGAGCATCCGGACTGGGCGATTGCTGTCAAAGGACGCACCGGAACGCTTTCGAGAAATCAGTATGTCCTTGATTTCAGCAGAAAAGATGTGAGGGACTGCATCTATGAAAAGATCCGTGCAATTTTAAGCAGTGCCAATATCGAATATGTGAAGTGGGACATGAACCGTCAGCTTACCGATCTGGGAAGCCTTGCGCTTCCGGCAGACCGCCAGGGGGAGTTAAGCCACCGTTATGTGCTTGGTGTGTATGAGATGCAGGAACGCCTGACCCGTGATTTCCCGGATCTTCTTCTGGAGAACTGTTCCGGTGGTGGAGCACGTTTTGATCCGGGTATGCTTTATTACAGCCCACAGATCTGGTGCTCGGATGATACGGATGCGGTGGAGCGGTTAAAGATTCAGGAAAGTACGGCGATGATCTATCCGTTATCGACGATGGGAGCGCACGTTTCAGACTGTCCGAATCATACGGTGGGACGTGTTACACCGTTTGAGA
>OHMG01000535.1_pt1 | contig 14912 bp, 10 predicted proteins | sample 1569281 | NCBI WGS metagenome assembly OHMG01 (sample SAMEA3879581, study PRJEB24766) | human gut metagenome | biome: human-associated habitat; feature: feces | place: USA | collected 1985/1987 | reverse complement strand
TCCCTGCGGTTATCATTCATCCTGCCGCGAATATTTTCCTTGATGATCCGGTGGATCTGCAGATCCGGATACCGGCGGATCGGTGAAGTAAAATGGCAGTAACAATCCGCTGCCAGACCAAAATGCCCGGTATTTTCCACCGTATAGCGTGCCTGCTTCATCGAGCGAAGGGTCAGACGGCTGATCAGCGGCTCCTCCGAAGTTCCGTCGATTTTTTCCAGCAGCTTCTGCAGTTCTTTCGGATGCACCTCATCACTTCCTATGTGGAGAGAGTACCCGAAATTATTGATAAACGTGGATAGTTTCTGTATTTTTTCCGAATCTGGCTGCTCATGCGTACGATAGACAAACGGAAGTTCTCTCCAGTAATATTCGGCTGCCACCGTCTCGTTTGCAGCAAGCATAAAATCCTCGATCAGTTTCGTTGCCACATTGCGGTCATACGGACGGATATCTACCGGATTTCCATTCTTATCCAGTATTACCTTTGTTTCCGGAAAATCAAAGTCGATGGAACCACGCTTCATACGCTTTTTGCGAAGAATTGCCGCCAGTTCTGCCATCTTTTCAAACATTGGAACCAGTGGCTCATATTCCGCCATCACCTCCGGATCATGGTCTGCCAGAATTTTTTTCACATTGGTATACGTCATACGCCGGTTCACGCAGATAACGGACTCTGTGATTGTGTGATCAATAATTTCGCCCTTAGGATTGACCGTCATGATGCAGCTGAGTGCCAGCCTCTCTTCCCCCTGGTTGAGGGAACAGATTCCGTTTGACAGGGCATGCGGCAACATCGGAATCACCCGGTCCACCAGATATACAGAAGTTCCTCTCTTCAACGCTTCCGTGTCAAGAGCACTGTGCTCCTGCACATAATTGGACACATCCGCAATATGCACACCCAGAATATAATTTTCATGATCCATGGTAAGTGACACCGCATCATCCAGATCCTTGGCATCTTCGCCATCGATGGTCACCATCTGCCAGTCGCGCAGATCCATGCGTCCTGCCATATCCGCTTCCGATACCGGCTTTGCCACATGCTCTACCTGCGTCATGACCTTCGGATCAAATTCCACCGGAAGACCGTAAGCGCGCACAATAGAAAGGATATCCACCCCCGGATCATTGATATGCCCGAGAATCTCCACCACTTTTCCTTCCGGATTCTTTCCCTTTTTCCCGTACTGTGTGATTTCAACAACGACTTTATGACCGTTTACAGCTCCTTTCGAACGCTCCAGCGGAATAAAAATATCCGAACCAAACTTTGGATTATCCGGCACTGCAAAGCCAAAATTTTTATTCAGCTGATACGTGCATACCACCTGCTTCATGCCCCTCTCAAGCACATGCAGCACCTTTCCCTCCCTGCGGCGTCCGGTCACTGCAGGTGATACGGAAATCTCTACCGTATCCATATGCATCGCACCATTGGTCTCGGATTCCGGAATAAAAATATCTTCCTTTTCCCCCTCCACACTGACAAATCCAAATCCTTTCAGATGTGCCTGAAACGTGCCTGTGATCTTTTTCTCTTCGGATTTGCTGAACTTTCCTCTCTTTGAACAGACAATACGCCCTTCTGTCATCAGTTCATTTAATATCTGTTCCAGCTGTGGGCGCTGATCCTTCTTCACTCCGAGGACGATCGCCAGTTCCTTGATTTTCATCGGGACATACATATCATCGCACATAAAGTCATATATCATTTTTTTCCGCTGTTCATACTTTGCGTCCATACCCAGATCTTCTCCTTATATAATGAAACAAAAAAAGCTGCCGATGTAATCGACAGCTTCTGGTTTCTACCAGATTCCCAAATTCAGAACCATTGCAATGACAAGGAACAGAATCACAAAAATTCTTGTAAGCTTTACAAGCATTCCTTCCATGGAACGTCCCTTATTTTTGCCCCAGTAAGTATCTGCTGCTCCGGCGATCGCGCCAAGACCTGCAGATTTACCCTCCTGCATTAAGATAATCACTGTAATTACAATACTCAGTATAATAAATACAATAGTTAAAATCGTATTTAAAACGGTCACGATTTCCACCTCCTAATTCTAAACTCACGACTAACTAATTATATCATAAAAGAAAAGTCTTTTCAACATTTTTTTATATTTCACAATTTTCCTTTTCATTTCCACTTGATAATATAACACAGATAATATAGAACTTACTGTATCATTAGGAGTATACCATGAAATCCTGTCGAATGTACAGATTTATTCCGATTATATTACTGTGTGTCTGTCTGTTCACTGGTGGATGTTCCCAAAACAAGGATCAGCCCTCTGCCACGCACAACCAGACCCCGGCCACAGAAGCTGCCTCCCATACGGATCCCCCCCACAGGTGCTTACCCCGCAGGCAGACGGTCTCAAAACTTTTACAGCAGATACTGCAGCTATTGATATCTCCCACACGCAAGAAGGATATATTATGGCAAAATACACCGGTTTCAATGCCAAACCCAAACTGCAGCTGACCGGGACAGACGGCATCACATATACATACAGTCTTTACAAAGATTATAGTACCTTTCCCCTTACTTCCGGAGATGGAACCTATCAGGTCGGTGTCTACGAAAATGTTTCCGATGACCGTTACACAACGCTGCTCTCCGAGACATTTTCTGTCACACTTACAGATCCGCTGAAGCCTTATCTGTATCCGAACCAGTACGTGAACTTCACCGCCGATTCCCTCCCTGTGGCCAAGGCCGAAGAACTTGCAGACGGTGCTTCCAGCGATCTGGACATCATCAGCAGTGTATATAATTATATCATTACACATACCGCACGGACGCTTCTGCACATCAGTACCATTCTCAATCATTATATGCTTGGATTTATCATTGCCTTTCTGGTATTGCTTATCATCTGTATGATTTTATATCACACCAATCTCGGGCGCGTATTGTTCCTCGGACAGAAACTTGCCATGACGGTTGCCTCAGGACGCGTTCCAAACTGCCTGTATCTGGTTCTCTCCAGCGGACTCGACAGTAATATCGGTCTTACCCTGGCACGCGAACTTGTCAATAATCCGCATATGCAGGCACTTATCGACAAATGTCACGAGAATATCCGCCACGGGGAATCATTCGACAAAGCACTGCTGCTGTCCGGCATCTTTTCCCAGATGTACGCCAGCTGGATTGTAATCGGTTCCCGGACCGGCGAAATGGAAAGCATTGTTTCCCAGCGGGAGATCAATACCGATACCGCAAGCTATCTGACGGCACTTCGTGCTGCATTGCGCCAGATCAACGGTATTATCTACACTTCTGCCGCAGAAAATATGATCGCCATGGACAGTAGCATCTTACAGCTTTATAAAGACGGACGAATCGACAAACACACCGCCATCTCGGAAGCGGTCAATCCGGAGATCATGTCCAAACGTCTGAATCTCTTATAATGTTTCACTGATCCGCAGAAGCTGGTTATACTTGGCAGTGCGCTCTCCTCTGCACGGAGCGCCTGTCTTGATCCAGCCGGCATTTACTGCCACCGCGAGATCTGCAATAAAAGAATCTTCCGTTTCTCCAGAACGATGTGAAATAATTGCCTTATAGCCGTTCTTCTGTGCCAGTTCAATCGCATCCATGGCTTCCGTAAGCGTTCCGATCTGATTGACCTTAATCAGCACAGCATTTGCCACCTTAAGATCCATTCCGCACCGGATTCGTTTCACATTCGTGACAAACAGATCATCCCCTACCAGCATCACCTGTTCTTTCATGCGCTTTGTCAATTCCTGCCAGCCTTCCCAGTCGTCTTCATCCAGACCGTCCTCAATAGAAATCAGCGGATATTCCGTGGTAAGTTCTTCATACAGCGAAATCATTTCCTGTGCACTGCGCAGGACTTCTTTTTTTTCGGTGATCTCCTGCGTTTTCACATGTGCGTCAGATGTATAAGCACCGCCCTGCGTGTCCGGACGCCGCAGATTGACATCCACCTCTGCATGCGTCTGCGCTTCTCCCGGAAAATGATACATTCCGTCTTCCTCACTGTACAGCTCGGATGCTGCCGCATCCATGGCAAATGCAACATCGCTACCCACCTTATATCCGGCTTCCTCCACGGCACGCTGCAGACATGCAAACACTTCTCCCGCACTGGAAAAATCCGGTGCAAATCCGCCTTCATCCCCCACTGCCGTCAGTTTGCCTTCTTTCTGCAAAATTTTTTTCAGAAAATGATAAATTTCCGCACCCATCCGGAGTGCATCCGGAAACGACTCGGCTCCGACCGGTACAATCATAAATTCCTGAAAATCCAGGTAATTCTTTGCGTGAGCTCCGCCATTTATGACATTCATCATCGGCATCGGCCATTTTTTTGCATTCGGTCCTCCCAGATAACGGTACAACGGCATATCCAATGCTGCCGCTGCGCAGCGCGCACAGGCTAAAGAGACACCAAGTAAAGCATTGGCCCCCAGATTTCCTTTGTTGTCTGTCCCATCCAGTTCCACAAGTTTGCGGTCAATCTGTACCTGTTCCAGCACATTCATTCCCAGCAGTTCCTTGCGGATCTTTGTGTTGATGTGATCCACAACGCGCTGTACGCCAAGCCCAAAATAACGTTCCTGTCCATCCCGCAGCTCAATCGCCTCAAATCTTCCGGTACTGGCTCCGGATGGCACAGATTCCCTGCCCGTAGTCTTCTTTCCCGTTGTCTCTGTCTGCGCGGTCACTTCCACCTCAACCGTAGGATTTCCTCTTGAATCCAGAATTTCCCTTCCATGAATTTCAATAATTTTGATCATCAGACCCATTCCTGTTGTCCTCCTTTTTTCATTATTGTGTGAAAAAGAAAGAAATTTATTCAAATCCAAAGAAAAAGAAAGACCTCCCCATGTTATGGGAGGTCTTTCTTAGCATAACCGACCGGTCTGTTTATAGGTTCATTTATACGTTAATTTCTGCAGTAACGCCGAGTTCCTCTTTGTGTGCATCCAGCACTGGACGAACCACATCACGCAAGAATACTTCCACCTGACGCGGTGCACGACCCACATACAGCTCCGGTTTTAAGTTTGCCTCGATCTGTTCTTTTGTCAGACCAAAAGCCGGATCTGCTGCAATCAGATCTACCAGATTGTTATCCTTACCCTCTTCCTTGACGGTCTTTCCTGCCTGCATGGACAGCTGACGGATTTTCTCGTGCAGTTCCTGACGGTTTCCACCCTCTTTTACGGCATCCATCATAATATTTTCGGTTGCCATGAATGGAATCTCTGCCATAAAGTGCTTGTAAATTACCTTCGGATATACCACCAGGCCATCTACAACATTTAAGCACAGATCCAGGATACCATCGATTGCAAGGAATCCTTCCGGAACCGACAGACGCTTGTTGGCAGAATCATCAAGTGTACGTTCAAACCACTGTGTTGCAGAAGTAATGGCCGGATTCAATGCATCTACCATCACATAGCGGGAAAGAGATGCAATACGCTCACTCCGCATCGGATTACGCTTGTATGCCATCGCAGAAGATCCGATCTGGTTCTTTTCAAATGGCTCCTCTACTTCTTTTAAATGCTGCAGAAGACGGATATCGTTAGACATCTTATGCGCACTGGCAGCAATCCCTGCTAAAACATTTAAAACACGGGTATCCACTTTACGGGAATAGGTCTGTCCGGAAACCGGATAGCAGGACTTAAATCCCATTTTCTCTGCGATCATCGGATCAATCTTATCGATCGTCTCCTGATCCCCGTCAAAAAGTTCCAGGAAACTTGCCTGTGTACCGGTCGTTCCTTTCGATCCGAGCAGTTTTAACGTACTCTGTACATACTCCAGATCCTCCAGATCCATCAGAAACTCCTGTGTCCAGAGTGTTGCACGCTTTCCGACTGTTGTCGGCTGTGCCGGCTGGAAATGCGTAAATGCAAGGGTCGGCTGATCCTTATATTTTTCTGCAAAATTGGACAGCTCCGCAATCACGCTGACCAGTTTTTTATGTACGAGCTTTAATGCCTCATTCATAATGATGATGTCTGTATTATCTCCGACATAGCAGGAAGTAGCCCCCAGATGAATGATACCGGCTGCCTTCGGGCACTGCTGTCCATAAGCATACACATGACTCATGACATCATGACGCACCAGTTTTTCACGTGCAACTGCTACATCATAATTAATATCATTGACATGTTCTTTCATCTCATCAATCATATCCTGTGTGATGACCGGCTTTCCATTCTCGGAAAGTCCGAGTTCCATCTCTGTCTCAGCCAGTGCGATCCAGAGTTTTCTCCATGTGGAAAACTTCATATCCTGGGAAAAAATGTACTGCATTTCCTTGCTGGCATAACGCTCGGAAAGAGGGCTTGTATATCTGTCTGTGCTCATGTTCTTCTCCTTTTATTTGAATACATTGGTAACAACTTATCGGCTCATCTTGCGCTCAAGATCAATCTCTTTGTCATAATACTCTCCGCGAATGTCCTGTTTCGGCGGTTCCATCGGGTATTTGCCCGTAAAACAGCCGGTACAGATCGGAAGTCCTTCCGCCATTTCTTTCAGACGGTCGATTCCGAGATAACCAAGGGAATCTGCTCCGATAATCTGGCAGATCTCTTCAATCGTACGGTTGTAGGCAATCAACTGCTCACGCGCCGGAATATCGGTTCCGAAATAACAAGGCCATAAAAATGGCGGAGAACTGATGCGTACATGCACCTCGGTTGCTCCTGCATCCCTTAACATACGCACAATACGATCCGATGTCGTACCTCTTACAATCGAATCATCGATCATAATGACACGTTTCCCTGCCACTGCCTCACGCAGCACATTCAGCTTCACCTGTACGCTGGATTCCCTGCTGCTCTGCTTTGGCTTGATAAACGTACGTCCCACATAGCTGTTCTTGACAAAGGCTGTACCATACGGAATCCCGGATGCCAGAGAATAGCCAAGTGCTGCAGCATTTCCGGACTCCGGCACACCTGTCACCAGATCTGCCTCTACCGGGGAATCCTGTGCCAGAAACTTTCCGGCCTTGATCCGGCTTGCATATACACTCACCCCGTCAATATGACTGTCCGGTCTTGCAAAATAGATGTACTCAAAAATACAGCGTGCTTCCTTTTCTTTCGGAAGTGCCATGGTCATATCGGACTCAATACCTTTTTCCGGAGAAATGGTCACAACTTCTCCCGGCAGCACATCACGCACAAATGTTGCACCAATGGTGTCAAGTGCACAGGTTTCCGATGTGATAATATAAGAATTGTCACGCTTTCCGATACAAAGCGGCTTAAAGCCGTATGGGTCACGCGCCCCGATCAATTTACGCGGACTTGTCACAACCAGTGCGTAAGCTCCCTTAAGACGCTGGCACGCACGGCGCACAGCTTCTTCTGCTGACTGGGAATTCAACCGTTCCCTCGCAATATAGTAGGCAATCACCTCAGAATCAATGGTGGTCTGGAAAATTGCTCCCGTATATTCCAGCTCCTTACGAAGCTGCGGTGCATTGATCAGATTGCCATTGTGGGCAAGTGCCAATGTACCTTTGACATAATTTAACACGAGTGGCTGGGCATTTTCACGGGTAGAAGAACCGGCCGTTGAGTAACGTACATGTCCGACTCCGATGTCCCCCTTCATCTGCTCAAGATTTTCCGGTGCGAACACTTCATTTACAAGTCCCATTCCCTTGTAGGAAAGGACCTTGCCCTTAGGACCGCTGGTATCGCTGACTGCAATACCGCAGCTCTCCTGGCCACGGTGCTGCAGGGCAAACAGTCCATAATATATTGTCGATGCTACATCTGCACCGTCAAAATCATACATTCCGAAGACGCCACACTCCTCATGAAGTGTATCCGCATCATAACTGTTATTCTGAATCATTGTGATCTCCTATATCTATCTTGTAAAAGGCTTACCTGTCAGAAGCTCATATGCTTCTTTGTACTTATCAACGGTCTTTGTAACAACTTCTTCCGGAAGAAGGAAATCATTGTCCGGATTTGCCTTGAGCCAGTCTCTGACATACTGCTTGTCGAAAGAAGGCTGTCCCTGTCCCGGCTTGTACCCTTCCAGTGGCCAGAATCTGGAGCTGTCCGGTGTAAGCATCTCATCACCGAGAACGACTTTACCGTTCTCGTCCAGACCGAACTCAAACTTGGTATCTGCAATGATAATTCCTTTGGAAAGTGCATACTCTGCACATTTCTTGTAGAGAGCGATGGTGCAATCCTTGATCTGTGTTGCGTAATCAAGTCCTTTTCCAGGATAAATTTTCTCCAACACATCTACAGACTGCTCGAAGGAAATATTCTCATCATGATCCCCAAGATCTGCCTTTGTACTAGGAGTATAAATCGGTTCCGGTAATTTATCGGATTCCACCAGACCTTCCGGAAGTTTGATTCCACAGACTGTACCATTTTCTTTGTAGCTTGCCCAGCCGCTTCCTGTGATATAGCCACGAACGATACACTCGATTGGGAGCATCTCAAGCTTCTTGCACATCATGCTGTTTCCGTCAAAACGCTCCTGTTGGAAAAATTCCGGCATATCCCTGACATCTACAGAAATCATATGATTCGGAACAACATCCTTTGTAAAATCAAACCAGAACTTTGACATCTGGGTCAGAATTGCGCCCTTGTCCGTAATCCTGTTCTTTAAAATGTTGTCAAATGCGGAAATACGGTCAGTAGCTACAATGATCAGGCTGTCTCCGTTATCATAGACTTCTCTTACTTTTCCTTCTTTGAATGGTTTAAATTCCTTCATTTTCGCTCTCCTTATTCTTTTATTTTTCGATTAACAAACTCTTTCCGGTCATCTCTTTCGGCTGCTCTAATCCCATAATCTGAAGCAGGGTCGGGGCAATATCTGCCAGGCATCCGCCCTCACGCAGTGTATACTTCGGATCCGCATTTACGAGAATAAACGGTACCGGATTGGTTGTATGGGCAGTATGTGGCTCACCTGTTTCGTAGTCAATCATTTTCTCTGCATTTCCGTGATCTGCACAGATAAACAGAACACCATCCATATCCTTCACCGCCTGGACTGCATCTCCTACCAGTCCGTCCACACGCTCGACTGCCTTGATGGCTGCCGGAATCACACCGGTGTGTCCGACCATATCCGGGTTTGCAAAGTTGATAACGATCACATCATACTTGTCTGACTTAATAGCCTCAACAAGATCCATACCAACCTCCGGAGCACTCATTTCCGGCTTCAGATCATATGTTGCAACATCCTTCGGGGAATTTACCAGCAGACGTGCCTCATCAACGTTTGGCTCTTCCACTCCGCCATTAAAGAAGAATGTAACATGTGCATACTTCTCTGTCTCGGCCAGACGAAGCTGTGTCTTTCCGCACTTTGCCAGGTACTCACCGAATGTATTTACAATATGCTCTTTTTCAAATGCGATCAGCTTGTTCGGGATCGTCTCATCATAGTCCTTAAAGCAGACAAATGTTGTCTTAATGAACGGACGGTCAAATCCGGTAAACTTGTCATCACAGAATGCACGTGTCATTTCACGGGCACGGTCCGGACGGAAGTTAAAGAAGATCACGGAATCATTCTCTTTTACAACAGAGACCGGTTTTCCATTCTCTGTAATTACGGTAGGAAGTACGAACTCGTCTGTTACATCCTTTGCATAGGAATCTTCCATTGCCTTAACCGCATCTTCTGCCTGTACGCCCTCACCCTTTGTCAGAGAATCATAGGCTTTCTGTACACGATCCCAGTTATTGTCACGATCCATTGCATAGTAACGTCCGGATAAAGAAGCAATCTTTCCAACACCGATCTCTTTCATCTTCTTTTCCAGTTCTTCGATAAATTCTTTTCCGGATGCAGGAGGTGTATCACGTCCGTCTAAGAATGCATGAACATATACCTTGCTCAGTCCCTGCTTCTTTGCCATCTCAAGCAGTCCGTAAAGATGTGTAATATGACTGTGCACACCACCATCGGAAAGAAGTCCCCACAGATGCAGGTCCGAATCATTTTTCTTACAATTATCCATGGCTGCAAGCAGTGCCTTATTCTCGAAAAAGTCACCGTCTTCGATTGCCTTGGTAATTCTGGTCAGATCCTGGTAAATAATGCGACCGGCACCGATATTCATATGTCCAACCTCAGAGTTACCCATCTGTCCGTCCGGAAGTCCTACTGCCAGACCGGAAGCCTGTCCTTTTACAAAAGGACATTCCTTCATTAATTTATCCATCACCGGGGTATTTGCCAGCGCAATGGCATTTCCCTCTGTACGGTCATTCAGACCATAACCGTCAAGAACCATTAAAACAACAGGTTTTTTGCTCATAATTCATCCTCTCTTTCCATTGTAACAATCCTATACTATTGTATTTCATTATTGTTACACAAACACTTATTATATTACATAATTTGAACGGGATTGCAAGTGTTCACTGCAAATTTCCCACGATATCTATCGATTTTAAATCCAGATCCACATCATCAAAATACTGTCCATAACGCCTTCCGGACGTATAGGCATAAGGAGAAACTCCCGGTTTTTCGACATTTTTATACGGATAAAAGAATCCGTCCTCATCAATTCCCACATGATTGGAGATGTCTGCCAGATAATGATAAAATGCTTTGATCTGTTTTTTTTCTGTCAGAATCGAAGGCGTAAGCGAATCCTGTATGCACGGAATCATCCGCAATTTCAGACTGCCGGAATCATCAATCTGAATCTGTGCAATCGTTGTGTAAAGTTTTCCGGTAGAAAACCAGAAATTTCCCACGCTGTATGCCACCGGCACATTTTTTATAAACTCAACGCCCTGCAGACGGTGCGGATGTCCACCAATCACGGCGTCTGCACCAGCTTTTACACAAAGGTCTGCAATCTCTGTCTGATCCTGCCCATAATGGATCTTTCCTTCTGTTCCCCAGTGAACATACGCGATCACATAATCACTGTTCTTCTTCGCACGCTTCAGTTCTTTCTTCCATACCTCTTCCTGCTGGGTCTTTAATACTCCCGGTTTCTCCTTCTGGGCTTTCTGTGTAAAATGATAAAACCTTTCGATTTCCGTTGCAGATACAATCGCAATCTTTCGTCCACCTGTGACCACATAACGCACAGCGCTTGCCTCTGTCAGATTTCTGCCACCACCACTGTACGGAATTCCCGCTGCATGCAATGCATCCAGCGTATCTAAAAATCCCTGCTCACCATAATCAAACACATGATTATTTGCCACAGAGACCATATCTATTCCCAGTGTGCGCAGGAATCCGGCATCTTTGGGATCTGCCCGAAAACAGTATGCTTTGCCAACCTGCCGCTGTCCCCGTGTTGTATAAGCAAACTCATTGTTTGCCATCGTAAAATCTGCCGAAATCAGTTCCTTTTTTACTTCATCGGAAAAATAATCCGCCATGTGATTCTTTGCCGTCTTCCCCGTACACCAATTCTCATCCAGACAGATATCCCCGACAAAATCCAGACGGATGCATGCCGGATCGGATGCTTCTTTCCAGATCACATCCTCATACGAATACGACATATACTGTTGCTGCCTGCAATACATAAGCCACAGAACATGCATACTGTTTCCGGTAAACCGATACCACAGATCCGAGTCCTGATTTCCGTTTTCCAGCTGTGTATACAGACGCTGCAGCACACCGCTCCCATACTTCGTTTCAATCCATCCCATAAAGGCTTCATCCACCGGATATTTCTGAAAAAACTTTCCGGAGGCAGTCCTTAAAATCTGGTTTTCCAGATCCTGTACTTCCGGCTCGGTTTCCTGTGATTTCTCCGTGACCTGGGAGGTTTTTTCCTCATATTCAGTTTGTACTTCCTTAGTCTCTTTCAGCGGCTGTGTATTTTGGATGATGCCATGTGTCAAAGCAAAAATAAACAACAAGAGAACGACACATTCCAGACATTTTTTCTTCATGTGTAAAATTTCAAAGGCTATTCACCTGAAATTCAGATGAATAGCCCTATAACCATACAAAATCAGATTCTAGTAGTTTACAATCTTACCGAAATCAGCTTTCAGGGATGCTCCGCCAACCAGACCACCATCGATGTCCGGCTTTGCGAACAGCTCTGCTGCATTTCCTGCATTTACAGATCCGCCGTACTGGATACGAACAGAATCAGCAGTAGCCTGATCATAGATTTCAGCTACACATGCACGGATTGCGCCACAGACTTCCTGTGCCTGATCGGATGTAGCAGTCTTGCCTGTTCCGATTGCCCAGATTGGCTCATAAGCGATTACCATGTTTGCAACGTCTGCTGCTGCAACGCCTGCAAGATCAGATTTGATCTGAAGTCTGATCCAGTCAAGTGTTACACCCATCTCTCTCTGCTCTAAAGTCTCTCCACAGCAAAGGATTGGAGTAAGTCCTGCCTCGATTGCCTTCTTAACCTTCTTATTTAAGAGAACATCATCCTCTTTGAAGTAGTCACGTCTCTCGGAATGTCCGATTACAACGTACTTAACACCAGCGTCTACCAGCATCTCTGCGGAGATCTCACCTGTGTATGCACCCTTCTCTTCGAAGTACATGTTCTCGGCACCAACCTGTACGTTGGTTCCTTTCACAGCCTCTACAACCGGTACGATATCGATTGCAGGTACACAGTAAACAACATCTACGCTATCAGATACTACTAATGGCTTTAACTCTTCTACTAACTTTACAGCCTGGCTTGGAGTCATGTTCATTTTCCAGTTGCCGGCTACGATTTTCTTTCTTGCCATGATTTTTATTTCTCCTAATCTGTAAATAATTTAACTGTCTTTTATTTATCGTCTGCTGCTACTACGCCTGGCAGTTCCTTACCCTCTAAGAATTCAAGGGAAGCTCCACCACCGGTAGAAATATGGCTCATCTTATCAGCATAACCCATCTGGTTAACAGCTGCAGCGGAATCTCCACCACCGATGATTGTGATAGCATCTGATTTAGCAAGTGCCTCTGCTACTGCAAGTGTACCTGCTGCAAGTGTTGGGTTCTCAAATACACCCATTGGTCCGTTCCATACAACAGTCTTAGCTGATGCAACAGCGTCAGCGAAAAGCTCACGTGTCTTAGGTCCGATATCACAGCCCTCACGGTCTGCAGGCATCTTGTCATAATCATATGTCTCTGTCTCTACAGGAGCATCAATTGGATTTGGGAAATCCTTGATTGTAACTGCATCAACAGGAAGAAGAATCTTCTTTCCAAGTTTCTCTGCTTTTGCAAGCATCTCTTTACAGTAATCAATCTTTGTCTCATCAAGCATTGAGATACCAATCTCATAGCCCTGGGCTTTAAGGAATGTGTATGCCATTCCACCACCGATGATAAGTGTATCAGCCTTCTCGAGGAGGTTGTCGATAACATTGAGCTTGTCAGCTACTTTAGCTCCGCCAAGAATAGCTACGAAAGGACGTACAGGATTCTCTACTGCCTTGCCAAGGAAGTCAATTTCCTTCTGCATAAGGTATCCAACAACATTCTCTCCACCCTTAGCTGTGATGAACTTTGTAACACCTGCTACAGAAGCATGTGCTCTGTGAGCAGAACCGAAAGCGTCACATACATATACATCAGCAAGGTCAGCAAGCTCTTTTGCGAATGCATCTCCGGCTTCCTGTGGCTTTGTCTCCTCTTTGCCTCTGAAACGTGTATTCTGAAGAAGAACTACATCTCCCTCTTTCATCTCTGAAACAGCCTTTGTTGCAGCCTCTCCTGTTACGTTGTAGTCAGCTACAAATGTAACCTTCTGTCCAAGCTTAGCCTCAAGAGCTGCAGCTACAGGAGCAAGTGACTCACCCTCGTTTGGTCCGTTTTTAACTTTTCCAAGGTGTGAGCAAAGGATAACCTTTCCACCGTCCTTGATTAATTTCTGGATTGTTGGAAGAGCTCCGTTGATACGGTTCTCATCTGTGATTTTTCCGTCCTTAAGTGGCACGTTGAAGTCACATCTAACGAGAACTCTCTTGCCTTTTACGTTGATATCATCAATTGATTTCTTGTTTAATGACATAATATGTCCTCCCTTATTTCAAGGCATAAGCCATGTGGCCACGCCATATTGTGCATATTAAAAAATATAATTAATTCTACAATTCACAGATATTCAAAAGAAATAGCCATGCTTTAAAAAAGAGGCGCGGTTCAATTAAGACCGCGCCCCTTGAGTAGTCTTGAGATATACTGTTCTTGTGGGTACAAGAATTAAGCTAACTCTGAGAAGTACTTGATTGTACGAACCATCTGAGATGTGTAGCTGTTCTCGTTATCATACCAAGAAACAACCTGTACCTCGTACAGATCATCAGAAACCTGGTTAACCATTGTCTGTGTTGCATCGAATAATGAACCAAATCTCATTCCAACGATATCTGAAGATACGATCTCATCCTCGTTGTAACCGAATGACTCGTTAGCTGCTGCCTTCATAGCTGCGTTGATATCCTCTTTTGTAACGCCTGCTTTCTTAACAACTGCTGTAAGGATTGTTGTAGATCCTGTTGGTGTAGGAACACGCTGTGCAGATCCGATTAACTTTCCGTTTAACTCTGGGATAACAAGGCCGATTGCCTTAGCTGCTCCTGTTGAGTTAGGAACGATATTAACTGCTGCTGCACGTGAACGACGAAGGTCTCCCTTTCTCTGTGGTCCGTCAAGAGTCATCTGATCTCCTGTGTAAGCATGGATTGTTACCATGATACCAGACTGGATTGGAGCGTACTTGTTAAGTGCATCTGCCATTGGAGCTAAGCAGTTTGTTGTACAAGAAGCTGCTGAGATGATTGTATCAGAAGCCTTAAGTGTCTCATGGTTTGTATTGTAAACGATTGTAGGAAGGTCATTTCCTGCTGGTGCAGAGATAACTACCTTA
>OHMG01000519.1_pt1 | contig 15118 bp, 15 predicted proteins | sample 1569281 | NCBI WGS metagenome assembly OHMG01 (sample SAMEA3879581, study PRJEB24766) | human gut metagenome | biome: human-associated habitat; feature: feces | place: USA | collected 1985/1987 | reverse complement strand
CGCCGCTGCCAATATCAATGCGCACCGCATCGTACCGCCCGGCGGGCAGCTGACCGGTGGGGTAGCGCCGGGCGGGAAAGTACATATTTACGAGATACACCCGCACCGGGGCATGGATGCTCTGCGCGGCCAGTGCCCGCTGTGCCGCCAGCTGAAACTGCAAAAGCCGCCCCGCCGCCCATGCCCGCGCTTCCGGTGCGCTTTGCGCCGGGCATTGCTGCATCACGGCCAGCACGGCGTCCCGCACCCGGAGTTTGGCGCTCTGGTCGGCTACGGCATCACTGGCCGCCCGGATGTGCAGCCGCAGGGTGTCGGCGCACAGTGCTGCCCCGGCATCCAGCTGGGTGCGCCCCCAGCACAGTCCCTGCAAAGCGCCGCACAGCGCAAAGCCCGCCAGCAAGCTGGCGCACAGCAGCCGCATCTGCCGGACGGAAAGCGGTTTTGAAAACCAGCGCACCATAAAAAACAGACCCCTCTTCTGGAAATGATAACCAGAGGATGGGTCTGTTGCAGCGGGATTATACAAAAAGAAAGATTTCTCTCAGTCAATGACTGAGAGGGTTCGTATCAGTTCTTCAAAGACTGCATGGGTGCGGGCAGGCGGCCGCCGCGGTTGATGAACACCGAGGGGTCGTGACTGTTCACCGGCATAATGGGACCATAGCCCAGCAGACCGCCGAAGTCCAGCACCTCACCGGCCTTGCGGCCGATGGCGGGGATGACGCGCACGGCGGTGGTCTTGCTGTTCACCATGCCAATGGCGGCTTCGTCCGCGATCAGGGCGCTGATGACGGCAGGGGTGGTGTCGCCGGGGATGATGACCATGTCGATGCCCACAGAGCAGACGGCGGTCATGGCCTCCAGCTTTTCAATGGTCAGGCAGCCGATCTCGGCAGCGTGGATCATACCGGCATCCTCGCTGACCGGGATAAAGGCACCGGACAGGCCGCCAACGTGGTTGGAGGCCATCACGCCGCCCTTCTTCACAGCATCGTTCAGCAGGGCAAGGCAGGCGGTGGTGCCGCAGCAGCCGCAGGTCTCCAGACCCATCTCTTCCAGAATATTGGCCACACTGTCGCCGATGGCCGGGGTGGGAGCCAGCGAAAGGTCGATGATACCGGCGGGCACGCCCAGTGCCTTGGAGGCAAGGTTTGCCACCAGCTGGCCCACGCGGGTGATCTTGAAGGCGGTGCGCTTTACCAGCTCTGCCACCTCATCGATGGGGGCGTCCTTGGGCAGACGTGCCAGCGCGGCGCGCACAGCGCCCGGGCCGGAAACGCCTACATGGATCTCGCAGTCCGGCTCGCCGGGGCCGTGGAAGGCGCCGGCCATGAAGGGGTTATCCTCCGGGGCGTTGCAGAACACCACCAGCTTGGCAGCGCCGATGCACTGACGGTCGGCGGTCAGCTCGCTGGCCTTCTTCACGGCCTCGCCCATCAGCTTGATGGCGTCCATGTTCAGACCGGCCTTGGTGGCGCCGATGTTCACCGAGCTGCACACGATGTCGGTCTCGGCCAGTGCGCGGGGGATGGACTCGATCAGGCGGCGGTCACCGGCAGAAAAGCCCTTGTGCACCAGTGCGCTGTAGCCGCCCACAAAGTTGACGCCCACCTTTTTGCCGGCGGCGTCCAGCGTCTTGGCAAAGTCCACGGGGTCTGCCTCCGGGCAGGCACCCAGCAGCATGGCGATGGGGGTAACGCTGATGCGCTTGTTGATGATGGGAATACCGTACTCGGCGCTGATGCGCTCCACGGTGGAGACAAGGTTCGCGGCTTTGGTGGTGATCTTGTTATAGATATTCTCGCAGGCCTTTTTGGGGTCCGGGTCGATGCAGTCCAGCAGGCTGATGCCCATGGTCACGGTGCGCACGTCCAGATTATCCTGCGTGAACATCTCGATGGTCTCCAGGATATCCCCGGTGTTAAACATACTCATAGCGGTTGCGGGCTCCTTTCCGGCTCAGATGGTGTGCATGGCGTCAAAAACTTCCTGACGGGTCACGTTGATCTGCATCCCCATCTCGGCGGCAAGTGCATCGGTGCGCTTGTGCAGCTGGTCATGGTCAACATTGCAGTTGCTCAGGTCCACCAGCATGATCATGGCAAACATCCCCTGCAGGATGCTCTGGGTCACATCCTCAATGTTGATGTTCAACTCGGTGCACAGACCGGCCACCTTTGCGACAACGCCCACGGTATCGTGTCCAATGACGGTAATGAAAGCTTTCATGGTTTCCACCCTCGTTTTCCTTATAGTGATTGGTGCCGCCAAAGACCCGGCACACGCTTACCCTTCCAGTATAGCAGATTTAGCAAAATTTGAACACACTTTTTGTAAAAAAGAGCAGAATACGGGGGCAAAAGACATTCTATATAAAAATCAAGTGCAATCTGCCGGGGCTTGTGCTATACTTATACATAATTTCCCGCGGATTTCCGTGTAGAGGGTTGATAAGGAGTATATGACAATGGAACAGCTTTTGAAGATTCTGGAAAACAACGCCCGGCTGCCCGTGGAGGACATTGCCACCATGCTGAACAAATCCCCCGCCGAGGTGGCGGCGATGATGGATCTTGCCCGGGCGCAGGGCATCATCAAGGGCTACAAGACCCTTGTGGACTGGGAAAAGGCCAAGGTGAACCGCGTGGAGGCGGTCATCGAGCTGAACGTCAGCCCCAAAAAGAGCCGCGGCTTTGACGAGATCGCCGCCACCATCGCCGCCTTTGACGAGGTGGAGAGCGTGCTGTTGATGAGCGGCGGGTACGACCTGCAGCTGGTGATCAAGGGACAGACCTTCCAGGAGATCGCCCTGTTTGTGGCAAAGCGGCTTTCGCCGCTGGACGATGTGCTGTCCACCGCCACCCATTTTGTGCTGCGCACCTACAAAAAAGAAGGGCGGCTGTATCAGGATGAAGAAATTGATGAAAGAGAGTGCACGGTGCTGTGATGGATTATGATAAACTGATCGCGCCTGCCGCCAAGGCCATGCGCCCCTCCGGCATCCGCAAATTTTTCGATCTGGCCGCCGAAATGCCCGAGTGCATCAGCCTTGGCGTAGGCGAGCCGGACTTCAAGACCCCGTGGGCTGTGCGCGAAGCCGGCATTGAAAGCCTTGAGCACGGCCGCACCCGCTATACCTCCAACGCCGGCTTAAAGGAGCTGCGTGCCGAGATCAGCCGGTATCTGGAGCGGCGCATGAACCTGCGCTACGACCCCATGCGGCAGATCCTTGTGACCGTGGGCGGCAGCGAGGCCATTGATATGTGCATCCGCACGCTGGTCAAGCCCGGGGACGAGGTGATCATCCCGGAGCCCTGCTTTGTGTGCTACGAGCCCATCACCACCCTGTCCGGCGGCGTGCCGGTGCACGTTGCCTGCCGTCAGGAGGACGAGTTCCGTCTGCGTGCCGAGGCGCTGAAGGCAGCCATTACCCCCAAGACCAAGCTGGTCATCATGCCTTTCCCCAACAACCCCACCGGTGCAGTGATGGAGCGGGAGGATCTGGAAGCAGTGGCTGAGGTGCTGCGCGGCACCGATATCATGGTGCTGTCTGATGAAATTTACGCAGAGCTGAACTACGGTCTGCGGCCGCACGTTTCCATTGCCACCCTGCCCGGTATGGCAGAGCGCACCATCGTGGTGAACGGCTTTTCCAAAAGCTATGCCATGACCGGCTGGCGGCTGGGCTACGCCTGCGGCCCGGAGGCGGTCATTAAGATCATGACCAAGATCCACCAGAGCGCCATCATGAGCGCCCCCACCACCAGCCAGTACGCCGCCATCACCGCCTTGAAGGAGTGCGATGGCGAAATCGACCGGATGCGGGACGAATACAATATGCGCCGCCGCTTGGTGGTGCGCAGCTTCAACGATATGGGTCTGACCTGCTTTGAGCCCCGGGGCGCGTTCTACGCCTTCCCCTGCATCAAGAGCACCGGCATGAGCAGTCAGGAGTTCTGCACAAAGCTTTTGGAGCAAAAGCACGTTGCCATCATCCCCGGCGATGCCTTTGGCGCTTCCGGCGAGGGGTACTGCCGCGTTTCCTACGCTTACAGCGTGGAACACCTGACCGAGGCGCTGAAGCGCATCCGAGAGTTTTTGGTGGAAAACAACATCTACCACGGCAACTGAGGAGGAACACAGATGGAACGGCGAGAGCGGAAAAACGCAGTGACCGTGCTGGCCCCGGCCAAGCTCAATCTGGCACTGGATGTGGTAGGGCTGCTGCCTAACGGATATCATGCGCTGGACATGACCATGCAGACCATCACCCTGTACGAGCGGGTGATGCTGCGCCGCAGCGCCGGGCTCAGTCTGCGTCTGCCGGGCAGCCTTGTGCAGCCCAACGATAAAAATACTGCCATCAAGGCAGCGCTGGCGTTCTTCCACTACACCGGCCTGCTGGCGGGGGTGGATATCACCATCTACAAAAATACCCCGGTGCGGGCGGGCATGGCGGGCGGCAGCGCAGACGCCGCCGCCGTGCTGGTGGGTTTAAATGCCCTGTACGGCGCAAAGCTTTCCATGAGCGAATTGTGCGCGCTGGGCGCAGGCATCGGTGCGGATGTGCCCTTTGCCCTGATGGGCGGCACCTGCCGGGTGCAGGGCGTGGGCGACCTGCTCAAGGCGCTGCCCCCTGTGCCGGACTGCTGGTTCACGGTGGTGATGCCGGACTACGGCGTATCCACCCCGGAGGCCTTTGCCGCCTATGATACCGTGGGCAGCCGCACCCACCCGGACTGTGAGGCGCAGGAAAAGGCCATCCGCGCCGGAGACCTGGATGCCGTATGTGCTGCCGCCGGGAATGCGCTGGAAGAGTGCAGCGGCGCAAAAGACAACGAAAGGATCAAGTCCCTTCTTCGCGCGCACGGCGCTGTCACCGCCCTGATGACCGGCAGCGGCGCGGCGGTGTTCGGCGTGTTCCGGGACGAAGCTGCCGCCAGAACCGCCGCAGCGGCAGCAAAGCGGCAGTGGCCGCAGGTCTACGTTGCCAAGCCCGACCGCGGCGGTGCACGGGTGATCCGATAAAAAAGTATAAACCTCCTTCCCGCAGGGCATACTGGCCCCAAAGGAAGGAGGTCTTTTTTGTGCAGACCTTTTACAAAATCTGCCTGCTGCTGCTCATTGTGGGCGGTGTGAACTGGGGGCTCGTGGGGCTTTTTCAGTTCGACCTTGTGGGCTGGCTGCTGGGCGGCAGCACCTCGGTGTGGTCCCGCATCGTGTTTGCGCTGGTGGGCTTGGCTGCCCTTGGCTGCATTCCGGAACTGTTCAGCGAAGAACCGGAGGAAGAATAACAAAACGGCTGCTGCACTTTGCGTGCAGCAGCCGTTTTCAGGTTATAGTTTTTCCAGCGAAAATATAAAATATTTTCTGTGTGGTTTACTGGTCGTTATCCACATCGTCCCAGCCAATGAGGTCGGGCAGGGTCAGTGTTTCGTCCGAGCAGTGGTGGCTTGCGCGGCGCTGGTCGGCGGCCTTGGTGTGCACCACCTCGCGTGCAAGCTCCCGGATGGCAATGCAGTCCTCCGGCAGGTCGGTCTGGCTGCGGCCGGAGTGGGTGAACAGGATCTTGCCCTCGTGGCCTACGATCAGGGTCATGGGCAAAATCTGCGGGGCATTGCGGTCGTAGTGATAACCGGCATCCCGGGCACTTTTGTAGATGCGCTGGGCAGAAAAGCTCCAGCTCAAAAGCCCGCGTGCCTGCTCCACCCCCAGATAGCTGTACAGCACCCCCGGCGCATCGCAGATGATGGGAAAGGGAAACTCCTTCCCCTGTGTAGCCTCGGCCACCGCGCGGGGCGCTGAGCGCACCACGCAGGCCAGCCGCACACCCCGCAGCCGCGGCAGGGTCTTTAAGTAGCGGGTCAGGTATTCCCGGGTGACCGGGTGGTCGAACCCGGGCAGAAAGATCATGCACAGGGGCTCGGTGCCCGCACACAGGGCGTAAAAATCGTTGCCCGGGGTGGTGGGGGTGTCGAAGGTGAACCGGGGAATGGAAGTACCAACCAGATGCTCAGAACTCATGCCGCAATTGCACATCCTTTCAAATGGTGATAAAAAAATCCACAGCCGTGCCCTGTGTTTGCAGGGGCACAAGCGGTGGATTGGATTACTATAAAGATCCCGCCCGGTCGTCTGCGGTCAATCAAACCTACCCTTACGGACAGGTGGGTGCCCTGTCTCCGGAATCACGCTTCCTCATCGAGCCTCCATGGTCGACCCATGGCGGGGAGGTCTGCAATCCACCGGAGAACTCCGGGCTCCCGTTGAATGATTAGTAGGATCATACAAACCGCAACAAATCGAGCCGGGCAGGAAGTCTTGCACGGGTCAATCCGTCAAAGGACTTACTCGATATCGTAGTCCTCGCTCAGACGCTGCTCGAACAGCTTGCTGACTTCCATCAGCACCTCGTCGTCCTCTACAACGTCCAGATATTCGCCTTCATCGTCCTCCCCGACACTCAGGATTACCAGCTGGGCGTCCTCGTTCAGGTCCTCTTCGTTCTCGGCGTATTCCACAACAGCCAGATAATGCACGCCCTTGTGGTCCAGCGCATCGATCACCTCAAAGGTGACCTCGTTGCCGTCCTCGTCCTCAAGGGTCATCAGGTCGGGCTGATATTCTTCCTCAGTATTGGGGTTCTTGATCTCGTCAGACATAATACGCTCCTGTATTGCTTTATCACAAAAAGCAGTTGATGCAGCGGGCTGCGTCCCGCTTGGTCTGCTTATAGTGTAGCGTGTTTTGCGCAGTTCGTCAAGATGCTTTTTCGCACAGAAATCATTGGATAAATTTTCACGCAATTTCCTCTCGCACTGCCGCGCAGAATATGGTATACTACTGGTTAAAGCTTTTGCGCTGCGCTGTGCGGCGTTGTAGTACAGTATATGGAACAGGGAGCGGGAGTATGTTGAAAAAATTCGGGGCAGTCTGTCTTGCGGCGGTGCTGCTGCTTACGGGCTGCAGTCTGCGGCCGCAGGAAAACGGCAGCAAGGTCCAGAGCATCAGCAGCCCGGCGGTGGAATCCGCTGAGCTGCAGTTCACCCACCCGGCAGCAGGGGACACCGTTGCAGTGTTCGATACCTCTGCGGGTGTTTTCCGTGCGGTGCTCTTCCCGGAAAAGGCCCCGCAGGCCTGCGATAACTTTATCGGCCTTGTGCAGCAGGGCTATTATAACGGCCTTACCGTGAGCCGGGTGGAGAATCAGTTCGTGGTGGAAGCCGGGCAGGGCGCAGACGGCAAGGGCTCTACCATCTGGAAGGGCAGCCGCTACCCGGTGGAAGCATCGGACAGCCTGCACCATTACGCCGGGGCGCTGTGCATGGGCGTGGACGCCTCCGGCGCGTGTGCCAGTGTGTTCTATGTGGTGGAATCGCTGCCGGGAGAACAGTCGGTAACGCAGGAACTGGCAGACCAGATGAACGCCGCCGGTTACCGCGCCGAGGTGGTATCCGCGTACCAGACGGCGGGCGGCGCACCCTATCTGGACTACACCGACACGGTATTCGGGCAGGTGTACGAGGGCATGGACATCGTGGATACCATCGCCCAGACCGCTGTGGACGAAAACCAGAAGCCCACCACCGATATCACCATCAACAGCGTGAGCATCGAGACCTATCAGGGATAAATAGTAAAAGATGCCTGTGCGTGAGCACAGGCATCTTTTTTTACATCTCCCCGGGGTGCTCCTTGCGCCATGCAAGGTAGTCCTCTAAAATCACCGTGGCACTGACCGAATCCAGAATCTCCTTGCGGCGGCTGCCGTAGGTGCCGCTTTCGTCCAGAAGGTCAGCGGCGGCGCAGGTGGTCTGACGCTCGTCCCACATCCGCACCGGCAGGCCGCTCCAAAGCTCCACGGTCTTTGCCAGCTTGCGGCTCTTGGCGGCGCGCTCACCCTCGGTGCCGTCCATATTCAGCGGCAGACCGATCAGGATCATCTCGGCTTCGATCTCCTTGGCTACCTCGCAGACCCGGGCGGCAACCTTGTTGCGCGCCTTTAAGGTGATCTGGGGCGTAATGGCGGTGGTAAGAAATTCGGTGCGGTCGCAGGTGGCAAGGCCGGTGCGGCTGTCCCCGTAGTCAACGGCTAAAATCTTCATACAAAGTCCCTTTCCGGTGTGCAGAATGTTTTTTCCAGTGTACCACAGCGGCGGCGGGATTGCAAAGAAAAGCGGTGGTTTTATCTCCGCTTTCGTGTTACAATAAAGGCAAAAATCAATGAGCGGGAGGAGACCGAAATGCTGAAACTGGTTCTGGGCACTTCCGGCAGCGGCAAGACCACCCTGCTGTATGCCCGCATCCGTGCCCGTGCCGAGGCGGGGAAGCGCAGCATCCTGCTGGTGCCGGAGCAGTTTACCTCCAGCACCGAAGCACGCATCTACCGGGAGCTGGGGGATGCCCTTTCCGGCATGGTGGAAAGCTATTCCTTCACCAGTCTGGCCGAGCATATCCTTGCGATAGAGGGCGGCGCGGCGGTGCAGACCCTGACCGATGCCGGGCGGGCGGTGCTGGTGCGCCGTGCGCTGGAGGAATTGCAGGATAACGTGCACTACTACTACCGCCACCGGCGCAGCGCAGCCTTTTGCCAGATGGCGGCCGAGACGATAGACGAGCTGAAAAGCGCCGGGCTTTCCGGGCAGCAGTTGCAGGAGCTTGCCCGGGACTGCGGCACCGAGAGCGCGAAGCTGGGCGAGCTGGCGCTCATCTTTCAGGGCTACGAAAGCCTGCTGGCGGGCACCGGCATGGATCCTGCCGACCGTCTGGAGTTGGCGGCTGACCGTCTGGAAGCTGCGCTTGCCCGGGACGAGCTGCCGGACTTTCTGCGCGAGCGCGAGGTGTTCATTGATGAGTTCGACACCTTCAACGCGCCCAAAAAGCGGCTGATGGGCGCCATGCTGGCTGCACTGCCCGCCGTGACGGTGGCACTGTGCGAGGACGGCGCACCCATGCAGCCCGGGGACCTGGAACTGTTCTCCGGTGCAAAGCAGGTGGCGGCGCAGCTGCGCCAGCTGGCGCGCAAAAACGGCGCACAGGTGGCCGCCCCGGAGCTGCTGCGGCGGGACCTGCGCCATAAGGATGCCCCGGGCCTTGCCGCGTTGACCGAGCTGCTGGAGACAGGCAGCTGCACCCCGCCGGAAAGCGCCCCGGAGCTGCGGCTGTTTGCCGCCGCCAGCCGGGAGGAGGAGGCCCGCTGTGCCGCAGCCGCCATCCGCCGCCTGATGCGGCAGGGTGTGCGCTGCGGAAAAATTGCGGTGGTCTGCCGCGATATCAGTCTGTACCGGGCTGCGGTGCGGTACGAGTTCCGCATGGCAGAGATCCCTCTGTACTGCGACGAACCCACCACCCCGGAGTTCAGCGCCCCCGCCACGGCGGTGCGGGCACTGCTGGCATTGCTGCGGGGTGCGGACATGACCGAGCAGCTGACCGTGCTGGCCAAGACCGGCCTGTGCGACCTGACCGAGCCGGAGGTCTGCGCGCTGGAAAACTACGCCTACACATGGTCGCCTAATGCAGCGGCGTGGCGGGCAGAATTTACCAAAAGTCCCCGGGGCTTCGGTGACGCCGAACTGACCGAGGAAGATACGCTGAACATGACCCGCGCCGAGAACGCCCGCAAAAAGCTGGTGACGGCGGTGGATACCCTGCGCAGCAAGGTGCGCAGCGCCAACGCGGAGCAGATCAGCCGGGCGCTGTATTTCTGCCTGAAGGAGCTGGGCGCAGAGGAGCAGCAAGCCGCGCAGGTGGAGGATATCCGCACTGCCCGGGGCATTCCGGCGGCAGAGGAAGCCGCCCGCGAGTGGAATGTGGTGATGCAGCTGCTGGACGAGATGGCGCGGCTGCTGGGCAGTCAGGGCATCACCGTGCCGGAGTACGAGGATCTTTTCGGTCTGCTGCTGCGCTCCTCTGACCTTGGGCACATCCCGCAGACCTTGGACGCGGTGGTGCTGGCAAGCGCCGGTAAAATGCGTTTGGATGCGCCGGACTATGTATTCGTGCTGGGGCTGGCAGAGGGCGAATTTCCCTGTACCCCCGCAGAAAGCGGCCTGCTGACCCACGCCGACCGCGACCTGCTGATGGCAAAACAGATCGACCTGCCGGACTGCTTTGAAAACCGTGTGGTGCGGGAACAGGTCTGTTTTTATAAAGCCCTTACCGCCCCGGCAAAGGGGCTGTGGATGAGCTGGCCGAAAGGGCAGGGACAGACCCTGTGCGCTGCGCTGGAACCCATCGTGGAGGCCCTGCACCCGGCGGCACCGGAGCTGGAGCTTCCCGACCTTGCAGCCACCCCCGCAGACGGCTTAGACGTGCTGGGCGGCGGCTGGCCGCTGACCGAACTGGAACGTGCCAGCCTGACCGAGGCGCTGCGCACCCCCGGTGAGGGAGTGCAGGCACCCCGGGGACTGGCACTGTTGCAGCGCATGGAGCAGGACCCGCCCCGGCAGGTGCAGGATCTGCCCACACTGGAAACGCTGCTGGGCAGGCGGCTGCACATCTCGCCCAGCCAGCTGGAAAAATATTATACCTGCCGCTACGGTTACTTTTTGCAGTATGTGCTGGGGCTCAAGCCCCGCCGCCGTGCGGAGCTTTCGGCAGACCAGAGCGGTACCCTGATGCACTGGGTGCTGCAAATGGCGCTGGACCCCCACCCCGGGGCAGACAACCCCTGCGCCGGGCTGCGCCCCTTTTTGGAGCTGGATGATGCCGCCATGGCCGACCTTGCCGCCGCACTGGTGGACGAGTATGCGCGGCGCTATCTGCCGGAGGATACTGCACGCTTTGCCTATCTGCTCTCCCGGCTGAAAAAGAGCATGACCAGCCTGCTGTGCTATCTGCGGGACGAGCAGAACCAGTCCCAATTCAAGCCCGTGGCCTGCGAGCTGAAAATAGGCCGGGGCGAGGACGCCGTGCCCGGGCAGGTGTACCGCCTGTCGGACGGGCGCACGGTGCAGCTGGTGGGCACGGTGGACCGCGCAGATGAGTGGATCGAGGACGACGGCACCCGCTGGGTGCGGGTGGTGGACTACAAGACCGGGGCGCCGCACCTCGAATTCGACGGCGTGGAGAGCCTGTTCACGGGCACGGGCAAACAACGCCTTTCGAACATCCTGCAAACGCTGCTCTACGCGATGATGCTGCACCGGTCGCGCGGCTGCGACGTCGAACCGGCACTCTATTACGTCCGCAACATGAACCGCCCCGGCTATTCGCCGCAGCTGGACGACAAGCAAACGGGGGTGAAGGGGGCACGCTATACGCTTTACCGCGAGCGTTTCGAGGAACTGCTGCGCGCGCAGCTCGCCGAACTCTACGACACCTCGGTTCCGTTCCGCCAGTGCGAGGATGCCGATACCTGCAAGTACTGCGATTTCAACGTGATCTGCAAGCGCTGACCGGCTGTGTCGTGACGGGGGCGGACGAGTTCCGCTGCCGGATGGTGATTACTCCCGGAAATTACATGGCTCGGTTGTGGAAGATCGGCCGGATGGATGCTGTTGGGGACGGCGCGGAGGAATGAGTGCGTCCGGCAGCGGGTGCCGGGTGTCGGGTGCGAGGTGCAGGACGCAGGATACAGAATACAGGATACAGGATACAGGGAGCCGGATGTCGGGTGCCGGATGTCGGATGTCGGGTGCAGATGCCGGATACAGGATGCCGGGAACGGCCTGGGCGGCGATGGTCAGAGCGTTACCCTGAAATAGGCCGCTCCGCTGCGGCGGGCCGCTTCGAGCCCGATTTCGGAGTCTTCGAAGATCAGCGTTTCCTGCGGCGTGCAGCCCTCGCGGCGCATGGCCTCCAGAAAGCAGTCCGGGGCGGGTTTGCTGTGCTCGACGTCGGCGCCCGAGAGTATGCCGTCCACGGAGCCGTTCGGCCCTTCGCCCGGCTCGGGGGTGACTGTTGCGTGTGTTGGCGTACCTGCATCTATCGTTGCCGTGCCGGCTGTCCGGAGCCATGCCTCATCCGCACCTGTCAAGTCTCTGCCCGCCGCACCCGAGGTTGCCGCACCCGTGCTCCCCGCCCGCTGTCCCGCGACCGTGATCCCCAGGTGGCGCATGGCGTTGTCTATGTTGGCGCGGCTGCCTGTCGATACGATCCATACGCGGCCGCCCTGCGCCCGGAACTGCCTGCAGAACTCCCACAGCGGGCGGTTGAGCCGCACGGTGTCGAAGAACGCGGGGTAGAGCGCGATCTTGCGCAGCCGCAGCCGCTCGCGCTCTGCGGGGTCGGCGATGCCGTAACGGGTCAGGAACTCGTTGCACCGCATGCCGAAATACTTTGCCGCATACTCCTCCTCGGTGAGCGCATAGCCCGCCTCGCGCAGTGTGGCCACATAGGCCAGCGTATTGGCGCGCCGCGTGTCGGCCAGCGTGCCGTCGAAGTCGAGCAGGATGAGTCGGATTTGCATGACGGGCTACTTTTTCCCGGCCAGTTCGTAACTGCGGGCGATCAGCGGGGCGATTTCCCCGAAGGGTACGCTGCCGTCCAGCCGTACGGTGAGCCACGTGCGTTTGTTCATATGGTAACCGGGGAAATAATGTTCGAAGTCCAGCGACCGCGCCATGGTCTCCGCATCGGCCCGGATGTCGAGAATCTCTGTCCGCTCCTCGTCCGCGAGGCCGAGTTTGCCGGCCTGCACCGTCAATATCACGGCATACCATTTGGCGTTGTCCTGCCGCCGGAAAACGGCGTAGTCCGGGAATTTCTCCCAGAGGAACTCCGGTTCGCCGCCCCATGAGGCACGGATATGGCGGATTGTGCGGAGCGTTTCTTCGCTGCGGAAAATTTCTTCGCGCGCAAAGCCGAAATCCTTTGTCCAGTCGCTTCCCATCTCCTTTGTTTTTAGTCGAACGACTGCATGCCCGACTGCGCGATGCGCATCAGGCGCTGGTATTCGGTGGGGGTGAGTTCCATGAAGAAGTAGTGGATCGGATCGACGCGCACCACGCCGTCGGCCGTGGCGAAGACGCGCGACCCCTCGGGGATGGTGTAGTCCACGCCCTGGTGCGATTGCAGGGTCTTGTAGAAGGGGTGTATGCGCATGCCGTACGAGGCCGTGAGCAGCGTCAACTGCTTGTTTATCACGGGCTGGATGGCCGGGATGTTGTTGCAGCCGCTGCCCGCCGAGTCGATGAGCGCCTGCAGGTCGAGGTACGAGGCGTTCAGCTCGTCGAGCCGCTTCTCCATGTCGGCGACCCGTTCGCGCAGTTCGAGCTTGAGCCGCCGCGACGAACGGTTGAAGATGTTTTCGTAGGTGACGGCCTGTCGGCGTTCGTATTCCGAATCGAAGTCGTAGGGATCCGATTCGAAGAGGATGCGGAAGACGTTGCGGTCGCGCTCGGAGAGGTTGTGCATGACGGTCGTCAGCGAGTCGTACCGCTGGGTGAGGGCGGCGTATTCGCGGCGCAGGCGGTCGGTCGAGTGTTTGAGCTCGTACTCCACGGGGGTGTCGAAGAAAAGCGAGAACCCGACGTAGTAGAGCACGGCGACCCCGGCCCACACGAAAAAGTGCACCGTCGCGCGTATGATGTTCTGTTTGCGGCGCTTACGCCTGCGGAGCCGCTCCAGGTCTTTCTTTCCTGCCATCTCAGAGCTTTTCGAAGTTCGTATCGCGCATGTTCTCCATGAGTGCGTCGTATTCCGCGGCGGTCATGTTGCGGTTGAAATAGTTGATCGGGTTCACCGGCATGCCCTTGTGGATCACCTCGTAGTGGAGGTGGGGGCCCGAGGAGATGCCCGTGTTGCCCGTTTCGGCGATGACCTGCCCGCGGGCGACCCGTTCGCCCGGCTGCACGAGGACTTTGCTCAGGTGTGCGTAGCGGGTCTTGTAGCCGAATTCGTGGTTCAGCAGCACCATGTGTCCGTAGCCGCCGTTGCCCCCCGAGGAGGCGACCTCCACCACGGCGTCGCCCGTGGCGTAGACCGGCGTGCCGCGGTCGCAGCCCAGGTCGATGCCCTTGTGGGGGCGGATATACCCCAGCACGGGGTGCATCCGGCGCAGGTTGAAGGCGCCGATATGGTCGTTGTGCAGCGCCGAGCGGTCGATGGGCCAGATGGCCGGGATCGCCGACGACATTTTCTCCTTGTCGCGGGCGAATGCCTGCAATTCGTCGAAGGACACCGATTCGAGGTAGAGTATGCGGGCCAGCGCGTCGAGCTGCTTCCAGGTGCCGACCATCAGCGGGGCGAAGTCGTCCCCGGCCATCGGGGCGTATTTGGTGTCGGGGTAGGGCTGCCACACGCCGTCGATCGACACCGTGTCGGTCGAGAAGAGCGAGCGGTAGACGTAGTTGTCGCGGTGGCGGATTTCGTCCACGCGCCGCTGCGAGGTGCGGATGCGGTCTTGCAGGATGCGGTACTTGATCACCAGGTCGCGGTTGTCGCGGATGATGCGGTACATCTTGGGGGTGTAGAAGAAGTACGAGAAGAGCACGTTGGCGATCGAGACGAGGATGAAGCCGATGAGTATTTTCCGGATCAGGCGGTAGGTGCGCAGGCGGAAAGGTGCCGTGACCACGTCGCGCGTCAGCGCCTGCGCTTCCTGTGTCAGCGCCTGCGTGTCGAATCTCTGCCCTTTTTGCTTCATTGCGGAAAAAACTCCGGTTAATAGGATGCAAATTTAACTTTAATTGTGTAATTTTGCAACCCGAAATCACAAACGTGGAAATCGGATAAAATCTTATATATGGAATCGAATAAAATTCGCCGGGCCTTTCTGGACTTCTTCGAGAGCAAGGGCCATGTGATCGTGCCTTCGGCACCGATGGTCGTCAAGGGGGATCCCACGCTGATGTTCACCAACGCGGGCATGAACCAGTTCAAGGATATTTTCCTGGGCAATGCGCCCCGCAAATATCCGCGTGCGGCCGACACCCAGAAGTGTCTGCGCGTTTCGGGCAAGCACAACGACCTGGAGGAGGTGGGGCATGACACCTACCACCATACGATGTTCGAGATGCTGGGCAACTGGTCTTACGGCGATTACTTCAAGAAAGAGGCGATCGAATGGGCGTGGGAGCTGCTCCACGGCGTCTACAAACTTCCCGCCGACCGCATGTACGCCACGGTTTTCGAAGGCTCGGAGGAGGACGGCGTGCCCTTCGATCAGGAGGCTTAC
>OHMG01000485.1_pt1 | contig 15978 bp, 8 predicted proteins | sample 1569281 | NCBI WGS metagenome assembly OHMG01 (sample SAMEA3879581, study PRJEB24766) | human gut metagenome | biome: human-associated habitat; feature: feces | place: USA | collected 1985/1987 | reverse complement strand
ATAAATTAGTAATAGAAAAGATACTAAAATTAGTAATTAGGCAAGTATTAATGATATATATAGTATATTCTGCACAAAAATGAACGTTACATTTGCATATATTGCACAATTTTAAAACTTGCTTTATATATTTTCAACAATTTTTAGTGTGATTATTTGTGAATATAAATGACGGATTATGATTGACAATGACGGATTATGAAAATATAATTATACTACAAGTTAAATGAATGTTAAATGTTTAATACAGTAATTTGAAAATGAGCATTAAATAAATGGCTTATAAAATTAAGTCTTTGAATAGTTTGATAAACGGGGTGATTAGATGCTGGCGGAAGATAGATGCAAAAAAATACTCGATATATTAGATTCGATGGGAAGTGTGACTGTTCAGCAGCTTATGGATGAGCTTGATATATCTGAGTCAACAATCAGGCGTGATCTGGTTGCAATGGACAAGAAGGGGTATCTCACCAAGGTACATGGTGGTGCGATTGCAAATAATACGAATATCCATACTCAGGATGAGAAGGTTATCAACAGGCTTAAGCAGAATCGCAGCGAAAAGGAACAGATTGCCAGATATGCGGCATCACTTATTGTGGATAATGATTTTGTGTATATAGATGCCGGTACTACAACGGCAGTCATGATTGATTATATTACTGCAAAGAATGTGGTTTTTGTTACAAACTCCCTGACTAATGCCAAGAGAATTTCCGATAGGGGATATACAGTATATATTCTGGGTGGCGAGTTCAAGTCTACTACTGAGGCTATTGTCGGAGATGAGGCCGTTGTGACGCTCGATAAATATAATTTTACGAAGGGCTTCTGGGGGACCAACGGAATTACTGTGAAGAATGGATTTACAACTCCGGAGATAAAGGAGGCCATGGTTAAAAAGAAATCCATGGAGAATAGCAAGGAGAAATACATTCTTGCGGATGACAGTAAGTTTTCACAGGTATCAAGTATCAAGTTTGCTGATTTTGAGGATGCTGTAATTGTTACAAATGCACTAAACAATGACAACTATAAGAAATACAAAAATATTAAGGAGGTCTAACATGATTTACACAGTTACCTTTAATCCATCATTAGATTATATTGTTGATGTAACAGATTTTAAGACAGGAGTAGTCAATAGAACAACCGGAGAGAAGATTTTTGCAGGTGGTAAGGGCATCAATGTTTCCATGGTTCTTAAGAATCTTGGAATGAGCAATACTTCACTTGGTTTTACAGCGGGTTTTACAGGAAATGAAATTAAAAGACTTCTAGGAAAAAAAGGCGTTAATACTGATTTTATAGAGGTGGAGGATGGTATTTCACGTATTAACGTGAAGCTTCGCTCAAATGAGGAATCCGAGATTAATGGTCAGGGACCGGTAATCACTGAGGACAACATTAAAAAGCTTTATGAGAAGCTTGACTGCTTAAAGGAGTCTGATGTGCTTGTGCTCGCAGGAAGTATTCCTGATGTGATGCCTTCATCAATGTATATGGATATCATGAAGCATCTTGAGGGCCGCGGAATAAATATCGTGGTTGATGCGACGAGAAATCTGCTCACAAATGTGCTTGCGTATAAGCCATTCCTTATCAAGCCAAACAATCATGAGCTCGGTGAGATATTCGGGGTTGAGGTTACAGACAAGGACGATGTGATAAAGTATGCAAAGAAGCTTCAGGAGCAGGGCGCAAGAAACGTGCTTGTTTCTATGGCAGGTGACGGAGCAGTGCTTGTGACCGAGGATGGACAGGAATTTAAGGCACAGGCTCCTAAAGGAAAGCTCAAAAACTCTGTAGGAGCAGGAGATTCGATGGTAGCCGGATTTGTTTACGGATACCTCAAATCAAATGATTATAAGCAGGCATTTATTTATGGTGTATGTACAGGAAGTGCAAGCGCATTTTCTGAGGAGCTTGCTACAAAGCCTGAGGTTGAGGCACTTATAGAAAAATGGGAGAATGCTTCCAATTAAACAAACGGTATCAAAAGGTTGATATAAATAATTAATATATTATATTAGGAGGAATGATATATGACAATCAGGGATTTATTGGCAGCTGAGAGTATCAATTTAAATGGTACGCCTGCCGGAAAAACCGAAGCATTGAATCAGTGTATTGATTTGATGGCAAAAAGTGGCAAAATTGCCGATGTTGAAACGTATCGCAAGGGCGTTTTTGCAAGAGAGGAGGAAGGCACAACAGGAATTGGAATGGGTATAGCAATTCCTCATTGTAAGTCTGATGCCGTTACTAAAGCAGGTCTTGCGGCAATGGTTGTAAAGGATGGGGTTGACTTTGAATCACTCGACGGTACACCTGCAAAGATTATTTTCCTTATCGCTGCACCAAACACAGAGGACAATGTGCATCTTCAGGTGCTCAGCAAGCTCTCTGTTATGCTGATGGACGAGCAGTTTACAAATTCTCTTATCAATGCCGGCTCAGTAGATGAGTTTTTAAATATCATCGACAGTGCTGAAAAGGCAAAGGATGAGAAGGAGGCTGCAAAGGAGGCAAAGGAACCTGTTGAGGTGAAGAAGGACGATGTATTTATCGTTGCAGTTACAGCCTGTCCTACAGGAATTGCCCATACTTATATGGCTGCTGAGGCTATTGAGAAAAAGGCCAAGGAGCTGGGATATCAGGTAAAGGTTGAGACAAGAGGCTCAGCCGGAGCTAAAAATGTACTCACAGATGATGAGATTGCAAAGGCTACCGGTGTTATCGTTGCATGTGATACAAATGTGCCTACAGACCGTTTTGACGGAAAGAAGGTTATTGAGTGTCAGGTTTCTGACGGAATAAATAAGACAGAGGAGCTCGTAAAGAGAATTGCTGCCGGTGATGCTCCTGTATTTAAGGCATCAGGTAAAAAAGAGGCTTCACATTCATCTATTGGTGGAAAGGAGAGCATTGGACATCAGATTTACAAGCATCTGATGAACGGTGTTTCACATATGCTTCCGTTCGTAGTTGGTGGTGGTATCCTTATCGCAATCGCGTTCCTTATCGATGGATTCAGTGTTGACCTTAATTCACTGCCGGCTGACCAGAGAGCAAATTTCGGTACTATTACACAGGGCGCAGCATTGTTTAAGGGAATCGGTGGAACAGCATTTGGATTTATGCTTCCTATCCTTGCAGGCTTTATCGCTATGAGTATTGCTGACCGTCCGGGTCTTGCAGTTGGTTTCGTAGGCGGTTCAATCGCAGCAAACGGTACATCAGGCTTCCTTGGAGCACTGGTTGCAGGTTTCGTTGCAGGATATATTGTAAATCTCTTAAAGAAGATATTCTCTAAGCTTCCTGAGAGTCTTGATGGTGTGAAGCCGGTTCTTCTTTATCCGCTGCTTGGTATATTCCTCATAGGCGTTATAATGCAGTTTGTAGTTGAGCCTCCAATCGGAGCTTTAAATACAGCTATCAACAACGGTCTTAATGGACTTAACGGTGCAAGCGCAGTAGTTCTCGGAGTACTTCTCGGAGGAATGATGTCGGTAGATATGGGTGGCCCTGTAAACAAAGCCGCTTATGTATTTGGTACAGCTTCAATCGCTGCCGGAAACTACAATATCATGGCAGCAGTTATGATTGGTGGTATGGTTCCACCACTCGCAATCGCTCTTGCAACAATCTTCTTCAAGAACAAGTTCACAGCAGAGGAGAGAAAGGCAGGACCTACGAACTTTATCATGGGATTATCATTTATCACAGAGGGTGCAATCCCATTCGCAGCATCTGATCCGCTTCATGTCCTTCCGGCATGTGCAGTTGGTTCAGCAGTGGCAGGTGGACTTTCAATGGCATTTGGATGTACACTCATGGCACCTCACGGAGGAATCTTCGTAGTACCTACAATCGGAAATCCGTTAATGTATCTTGTAGCATTAGTAATCGGAGCCTTCATTGCATGTGGATTACTCGGATTACTCAAGAAAAAAGTAAGTGAATAAGCAATCCTCAATTATCATTTAATCCAATCTATAAACTAATCAACAAAGGCACTGCTTCGGCGGTGTCTTTGTTGTTATGTTGTTATACAAAAATTAAAAATATAAACATTCTCTGAAATAACAGCCTCATGCCTTGACGAGTGAATTTTCGAAGCTTAAAGTAGTATTAGGATGAAATAGTAAGTCATAAAAAGCAATTATTTATGAGACTTAAATATAAAAAACAGTGAGGAAAATCATGGGTAAGGTTATAGGTATAGATTTAGGAACAACAAACAGCTGTGTGGCAGTATTGGAGAACAATCAGCCGGTAGTCATAACTAACAGCGAGGGTCAGAGAACAACTCCGTCTGTAGTGGCTTTTACAAAGAATGGAGAGCGACTGGTTGGCGAGGCTGCAAAGAGGCAGGCAGCAGTCAATGTGGACAGGACATTTTTCTCAATAAAGAGACAGATGGGAAGCGATTTCAGGGCAAAAGTGGACGGAAAGCTGTATTCAGCTCCTGAGATTTCTTCTATGATTCTCAGAAAGCTGAAAAAGGATGCAGAGGACTATATCGGTGAGACTGTAACTGACGCCGTAATTACTGTTCCTGCATATTTTTCGGATGCGCAGAGGCAGGCAACTAAGGATGCAGGAAGGATTGCTGGGCTTAATGTGCTTCGAATCATAAATGAGCCAACCTCTGCGGCACTCGCATACGGACTGGACCACGGACAGCAGCAGAAAATTCTTGTCTACGACCTCGGAGGAGGAACCTTCGATGTGTCTGTTATCGAAATAGGGGACAATCTGATAGAGGTGCTTGCCACAGCCGGTGATAATCATCTGGGTGGAGATGATTTTGATGAGAGAATCACGAATTATCTTGTCACAGAGTTTTACAGACAGCAGAATGTGGATCTGAGAAAGGATAATACTGCTATGCAGCGTGTCAGGGAGGAGGCTGAGAAGGCAAAAAAGGTGCTTTCATCCTCATCCTCAACCACTATCAACCTGCCATTTATCACCACTGTAAAGGGACAGCCGGTCCACATGGAGATGAACCTCACAAGGGCTGAGTTTAATGAGATAACAAAGGATCTGGTGGAGAGAACTGCTATTCCTGTCAATCAGGCACTTTCAGATGCGGGGATTTGTGCAGCAGAGCTTGGAATGGTGCTGTTGGTAGGAGGCTCGACACGTGTGCCGGCTGTTGTTGAGGAGGTCAGAAGAATTACAGGAAAAGAGCCTTCACACAACCTAAATCCTGACGAGTGCGTGGCACTCGGTGCAGCAGTACAGGGTGGCAAGCTCGGTGGAGCAATTGTCGCAGGCAGCAGTGCGGCAGAGATTATACTGATGGATGTCACACCGCTTTCACTCGGAATTGAGACAGTTGGTGGTGTCTCAACCAAAATTATTGACAGAAATACGACTATTCCTACGAGATACAGCCAGATTTTTACAACTGCAGGAAGCTTCCAGACCTCTGTGGATATAAAGGTACTGCAGGGTGAGAGGCAGTTTGCAAGGGACAATAAGCTGATTGGAAATTTCAGGCTAAAGGGCATCAAGCCGGCTCCGGCAGGTGTGCCGCAGATAGAGGTGACGTTTGATATAGATGCAAACGGCATTGTGCAGGTTTCTGCAAAGGACCTGGGCACAGGAAAGCATCAGGAGATTACGATTACCGCAAGCTCAAATTTGTCTGATTCTGAGATTGAGCAGGCAATCCGCGAGGCACAGGAGTATGAGGCAACAGACGGACAGAGAAAGGCTTATATTGATGCAAGAAGTGAGGCTGATACGCTTGTGCGACAGGTGGAAAATGTCATGGCTGACAAGGAAAAAAGAAAGGCTATGGACAGCGCACAGAAAAAGAGTGTGAAATCGTCACTTTCATATGTGAAGAAGCTTATTTCGAGGACAAAGCCCGGAAATGTGAGCGAAGAGCAGGCCGCAGAGATAAAGCATGCGGCAGACGAACTGAGAAATGCGGCAGCGGGATTGATTTAATTATAGTAACTACTATTATTCATTTGGCTATTTACGAGAAGCGGATTTTCATATAAAATATGGGTAAGTGGTGAGTATTCATAACCACCCTGAATAGTTATAATGTTAATTTAAATCCGAGGAAATAGAAAATGAATGCGAACGATAAAACAGAAAAGGTACTAAGAGAAATTCATATCATGCTCTCAAAGGCGGAGCCGTATAAGCCGGAGCCGAGCAGGGTGATCATAAACAAGCAGCAAATGATAGATTTACTTGCTGAGCTGAATAAGTGTATATATGCAATGCAGGATGAGTATGAGCTTACTGAGCAGAGTCGCAATCACGCAGAGAGAGAGTTCAGAAAGAAGGGGGATCAGATAGTCTGGGATGCAAGCAGAAAGGCTGAGGATGTGTATGCAGCATCGGTTATCTATACGGATGAGGCGCTTTCAAGAGTGCGTGATATCATCAATGATACCAACGAGTCACTTGAAAAGCTGTGCAAGAATATGAAGGATAAGATTGCAGAACAGGAGAAGATAGTTAAAACTAACCAGTATGAGCTCAAGGGACAGCTTCAGGATTTGTCCGATACGGAGAAGTATCTTAAGATTATCGATGACAGAAATAAGGAGATAGAACGTCAGAAAAATGCAGGTAAGCCAGTAGAGGAGCGTACTATTGACAAGGAAGAGAAGTCTATCTATGCAAACAGACAGACTGAAATCAAGGTAAATATGGATTATATCAGAAAACTGGGACTTGCTGAGGGCGAGGACCTGGGAGATGGTGTAGTGGGTGAAGTGAAGCTTGCAGACGATACACCTGATGCCGGATTAAATCATGGCAATGATAAGGATGAAGCCAAGGCTGCCGGCTCAAAATCGTCTGTTGATGAGGATTATAAGGCAATAAGCAGAAAAGCCGGCAATCCACCTGTTATCAATACAATGGAAGGGAAGGAGCTCACAGCCGGCATCCACAGAATGTGGCAGAGCATCACCGGAAATAAAGGGAAATGAAACACACCTATGTAATATAAAGCAGCAGTTCAAAACAGAACGGCTGCTTTTTGGCTTATATTTAAAAGTAGGTAATATTAAGCAGATTTTAAGAAAAACAAAGTGGATAATCTGATAAAATATAGCTGACTAACGGCAGGAGAAGGTTTCTAATCAAAATTCATAGAAGGAGGATAATATGACAATATTAGTTTGTGATGATGACAAGGAAATAGTTGAGGCAATTGAGATTTACCTGATGCAGGAGGGCTATAACGTGGAGAAGGCTTACGATGGCATACAGGCGGTTGAAATTATGAAGAATAAAAAAATAGACCTCATGATAATAGATGTCATGATGCCAAAGCTCGACGGGATAAGAGCTACTCTGCAGATACGAAAGGAAAGCAGGGTGCCGATAATCATTCTCTCGGCAAAGACAGAGGATGCTGACAAGATTTTAGGCCTCAATGTGGGGGCTGATGATTATGTTACAAAGCCTTTTAATCCGCTTGAGCTTGTGGCAAGAGTAAAGTCACAGCTTCGCAGATATACCACTCTGTCAAGCAATGATGCAGCCGGAGACAAGGTTTATGAAGCCGGAGGCCTTTTGGTAAATGATGATTTAAAAAAGGTGACTGTGGATGGTGAGGAGGTAAAGCTCACACCGATTGAGTACAATATCCTGCTTTTACTCCTTAAAAATAAGGGAAAGGTCTACTCAATAAACGAAATATATGAGAGTATATGGAACGAGGAGGCGATAGGCGCCGATAATACAGTTGCCGTGCACATCAGACATATCAGGGAAAAAATAGAGATAAATCCTAAAGAGCCGCGATATCTGAAAGTGGTCTGGGGAGTAGGCTATAAGATAGAGGACAACAAATGAAGCAGTATACAATAGGAAAAAAAGCAGCGGTCATAGTTTTGCATCAGCTATGCATGATACTTATGGTGACAGGAGTGTTTGCCACAGGCTATGCATTCAGGCACGATGCGCATGGAAATATTGATATATATACACTAATATCGCTTGCGGGCCTGGTAGGCAGCTTTGTGAGCCTGGCATATATGGCAAATGTGGCCGGAAGAAAATCAGAGGATGATTACACAATATACTATTTACCGATTGACAAGGTATACTCTGATGTGATGCTAGTGATATTTACACTGCTCATGGTATTTATGGGAAAAGTGATTTCAGGCGTAAAAAACCAGCACTTTGACTATGCATCACTTATTATGACGGCAGGCACATTTACTTTTTTGTTTGATCTGGCTTTTATTATTTTATACCAGAGCATTGTAAGGAAGATAAAAGGCAATATACTTTGCACACACAGCTTGATGTACAAGGGCTATGAGCTTTTGAAAAGAGTTATTGAGAAAAAGGATATCCACACACAAAAAACCAAAGAGATAATGCGCATACAGGAGGCTCTTGAAGCTATTTCGGAAGGAGCGCTTGACACTACACTTAATGTCAATGAGTTTCATGGGCAGCAGAAAAAGGTGGCGGAGGCTGTCAACCATATACGCCAGGGTCTTATGAGCTCGGTGAATGAGAGTCTTAAAAATGAAAAATTAAAGGCTGATTTAATAACAAACGTGTCACATGATATAAAGACACCTCTGACTTCAATAGTCAACTATGTTGACCTGCTTAAGAGGGAAAATCTGGAAAATGAAAATGCCAAATACTATATACATGTGTTGGAGGAAAAGTCACAGCGCTTAAAGCAGCTTACAGAGGATTTGGTAGAGACATCAAAGATTACCTCGGGAAATGTGAAGCTCAATATGCAAAAGCTTGATCTGGTTGAGCTTTTATACCAGACCGGAGGTGAATTCAATGAGCGCTTTGAGTCGAGAAATCTGACAATAGTTACAAAAATTCCATCAGAACAGATATTTATCTATGCGGATGGACGTCAGCTTTACCGCTCTATTGAAAATCTGTATACTAATGCCGCAAAATATGCACTGGAAAATACCAGAGTGTATGTAGAGCTTGAAAAGGCAGATAAAAAGGCAGTTTTTACAATAAAGAATGTGTCTAAGAACGAGCTTGACATAGTAAGCAACGGAAATGTAGACCTGACAGAGCGTTTTGTGAGGGGAGAGAGGTCGAGAACCACTGAAGGAAGTGGACTTGGACTTTCGATTGCAAAGAATCTGACCCATTTGATGGGAGGAAAATTCGAAATTAAGGTAGATGGTGATTTATTTATTGCCACAATTACCTATAATATTATATAATAGTAAATAAAAGAATTTTGAAATACACATACGGAGGTAGAATAAGTGAAATTATATGAAAATGGTGCTTACCTTTTAAACGGTAAGGAAGTAATAATTGATGGACCAGAGGCTCAGGCAGCTGTCAAAAGCAAGACCGGCATGGACATCGATAAACAGACAGCTAAGCAGGAGACAATTGCTTACGGTATTTTAAAGGAGCACAATACATCCGGCAATATGGACAAGCTTCAGATTAAGTTTGATAAGCTTACATCGCATGATATCACATTTGTAGGTATCATCCAGACAGCACGAGCTTCAGGACTTGAGAAATTCCCTATCCCGTATGTACTTACAAACTGTCACAACAGCCTTTGTGCAGTTGGTGGAACAATCAATGAGGATGACCACATGTTTGGTCTCACATGTGCAAAGAAGTACGGCGGAATCTATGTACCACCTCATCAGGCAGTTATCCATCAGTTTGCACGAGAGATGCTTGCCGGCGGCGGAAAAATGATACTTGGTTCTGATTCACATACACGCTATGGTGCACTTGGTACTATGGCAGTCGGCGAGGGTGGACCTGAGCTTGTTAAGCAGCTTCTCGAACAGACATATGATATTGATATGCCTGAGGTAGTAGGTATTTACCTGACAGGAGAGCCAATCAAGGGCGTTGGACCGCAGGATGTCGCACTTGCAATTATCGGAGAGGTATTCGGAAACGGCTTCGTAAAGAACAAAGTTATGGAGTTTGTAGGACCGGGTGTGTCTAATCTGAGCGTTGACTTCCGTATAGGTGTCGATGTTATGACAACAGAGACTACATGTCTTTCTTCTATCTGGAGAACAGATGACCAGGTTAAGGAATTCTTTGAGATTCACGGTAGGGCTGAGGACCACAAGGAGCTTAATCCGGGTGAGGTGGCTTACTACGACAGATTTATTGAGATTGATTTAAGCCAGATCCGCCCAATGATAGCTATGCCATTCCACCCAAGCAATACCTACACTATCGATGAGCTCAATGCAAACCTCATGGATATTCTCGATGACTGTGAGAAGAGAGCTGAGGTAAGCTTTGACGGCAAGGTGAAGCTTGATTTAAAGAGTAAGGTAAGAGACGGAAAACTGTATGTAGACCAGGGAATCATCGCAGGCTGTGCAGGCGGTGGATTTGAGAATATCTGCGATGCGGCTGACATATTAAACGGACATTCAATCGGAGCAGACGAGTTTACACTGAGTGTTTACCCGGCATCTACTCCAATATACATGGAGCTTGTGAAAAACGGAGCTGTAGCAAAGCTTCTTGAGACAGGTGCAATCGTAAAGACTGCTTTCTGCGGACCTTGCTTTGGTGCAGGAGATACACCTGCCAACAACGCATTCTCTATCCGTCATTCAACAAGAAACTTCCCTAACAGAGAGGGTTCTAAGGTACAGAACGGACAGATCAGCTCAGTGGCACTCATGGATGCACGTTCAATCGCTGCAACAGCAGCAAACAAGGGCTTCCTTACATCAGCAGCGGATATTGATGTCAACTTTACAAAGCCAAAATATTTCTTTGACAAGACTATATATGAGAACCGTGTATTTGACAGCCATGGAGTGGCAGATCCTTCAGTTGAAATCCAGTTCGGACCAAACATCAAGGACTGGCCGGCAATGAGTGCACTTCCTGAGAATATGCTCCTTAAGGTGGTTTCAGAGATTCATGATCCTGTTACTACAACAGATGAGCTCATTCCTTCAGGAGAGACATCTTCATATCGTTCAAACCCTCTTGGACTTGCAGAGTTCGCACTTTCAAGAAAGGATCCTGAGTATGTAGGCAGAGCAAAGGAAATCCAGAAGGCCCAGAAGGCTATAGAGAGTGGTGAGTGCGCAGGAAAGGCTGTTCCTGAGGTTGCTGAAATCATGGGAGTAGTAAAGAAAAAATTCCCTGAGGCAAGCCATGAGAATATGGGCTTTGGAAGCACAATTTTTGCTGTTAAGCCGGGTGACGGCTCAGCAAGAGAGCAGGCTGCCAGCTGCCAGAAGGTACTCGGAGGCTGGGCAAATATCGCAAACGAGTATGCCACAAAGAGATACCGTTCAAACCTTATCAACTGGGGAATGCTTCCATTCATCATCGATGAGGGAGAGCTTCCGTTCCACAACCTCGACTATATCTTCCTTCCGGGAATCAAGAAGGAAATCGAGGATGCAAAGACGGAGTTTGAGGCATATGTTGTCAAGGATGGTGAATTAAAGCCATTTACACTGAAGATGGGTGAGCTCACAGATGATGAAAGAGAGATAATATTAAAGGGATGTCTCATCAACTATAATCGTAAATAAGGAGAGTCTAATCCGATGGAAGAAACCGGAAAAGCTGGTAAAAAATCAAACATTGAGATAAATGCAGATAAGGGTGCGAAGCAGAATTCGCACCCGGGGCGTGAGGAATGGCCACATCTGATCAGAATAGGTGTCATGGTATTTGTCACGTTTGCAGTCAGTATACTGTTTTTCTTTGCACTGTACAGATTTGAGGGCTTTGCAGGCATATGGAGCAAGCTGCTTGCGGCAGCAATGCCTATTATAATGGGCCTTGTGCTTGCATACCTGATGAATCCTGTCATGCTGTGGCTGGAAAGATGCTTTAAAAATCTTCTTTCCAAAAAGATGAAAAGCGAAAGCAAGCTGCGAAAGGTTTCAAGAGCTCTTGCAATTACAGGCTCGGTTATTATTCTGGTAGCGATTATTTCGCTCCTCATTGCGGCTATTGTGCCTTCTGTCATAGCAAGTATATCGGGACTTATGAAGACACTGCCAAATGATGTTGCGGCATTCATTAACATGATAAAGAACGGCAATTTCGGGGACAGCAAAATTGCTGAGCTCGCGAGCACAGGTTTACAGAATGCAACCGACTACATTGAGGATTATGCCACAGAAAAGCTGATTCCTGAGGCACAGAAGTATGTTGCACAGATTACAACCGGTGTGATTTCGGTAGTCAGAGGCTTATTTAATTTTATTATCGGAATAATCGTGATGGTCTATGTGATGAGTATTCAGGAGACTCTTGCAGGACAGAGCAAAAAGATAATATATGCTGTCTGCAAGCCAAAGACAGGCAATATCATCATTGAGACGATCAGAAAGACAAATGAGATTTTTGGAGGCTTCATAAGCGGTAAGATTATAGATTCACTGATTATAGGTGTGATTGCATATTTCGGATGTCTGATTTTAAGGATTCCATCATCGGTGCTCGTTGCAGTGATTATCGGCGTCACAAATGTGATTCCGGTATTCGGACCGTTTATCGGTGCAATTCCATCGTTACTCATAGTAGTAATTCAGAGTCCGTGGCATGCGCTTTATCTTCTGATATTTATTGTCGTGCTGCAGCAGGTGGATGGTAATATAATAGGGCCTAAGATACTTGGCTCATCTACCGGTCTTTCGACCTTCTGGGTTATGTTTGCCATACTAATCGGCGGAGGAATGTTTGGTTTTCTTGGAATGTTACTTGGTGTTCCGACCTTTGCTGTGATATACTATATTGTGAAAAGAGTTGTTAATTATGCTCTCAGGAAAAAGAAGCTTCCTGAGGACACAAGGGATTATACAAAGACAACAGGCGTAGATACAAAAAATAATAAGCTTAAATACGAGTAGGTGAAATAAGTGGATAAATACGAATACAATCTCAAGCTGGATCAGATAAAAGCCCTAAGCGCCGAGGAGGGCTATATGAGCGCAGCAGAGATTGCGGATAGCATAAATTGGAACAAAATTAAAAATGTAAATACACTCGTTAAAATCGGCGAAATCTACGAGAAGGCCGAAAGATACCAGGATGCAAGGGACATACTTTTAATGGCCTATGACCGTTCACCAATCGGCAGGATGATTATATACAGACTGGCTGAGGTCGCCATCAAGATGGGTGATTATGATGCTGCTACAGAGTATTATGATGAGTTTGTTGAGATAGCGCCTCATGATGATATGAAGTATGTATTAAGATATGCCATCAAAAAAGGGCAGGGAGCCTCATTTGATGAGCTTATCACTATTCTTGAAGAGTACAAGGATGAAGAATACACTGAGGAGTGGGCATATGAGCTTGCATATCTATACCACAAGGCCGGAAAAGCCGATAAGTGTATAGATGCCTGCGATGAGCTCATTCTGTGGTTCGGAGACGGACCATATGTGGAGCGTGCGCTGGAGCTTAAGATGCTTTATCAGCCACTTACCAAGGCTCAGGAGGAAAAGTACAGACGATTCAAGGCAGAGAAGGAAAAGCCGGCTAAGATAAAGGATGAGGCTGAGGTCACTGAGATAGGTGCCATGGAGATGGTAAAGGGCGGAGAGATAGTGCATGATGACGTAACTATTCCGCAGATTACTGTAAATCAGGAGAAGTTCAATACTGTAAATTTACAGCAGGAGATTGCCAAGGGTATGCAGCAGATCATGGAGGCCAAGGGCAAGAATGAAGTTGCTGATACGATGGATACCATCAAAAAGATAGTTGAGGATATTCCTTATCTCAAGCTCGAAAAGGAGCAGGAAGAGTATGTACAGCAGCCGGAAGAGACAGAGCATATTGCTACAGATGAAGAGATAGATGGTTCACTTAAGTTGAATTTCAAGGAGCTTTTGGGTGAAGACGCTGACGGACAGATGTCTATGGTCATGAGTGAAAAGACTCAGCTTGAGCATCAGATTACAGGACAGATGTCTATACAGGATGTGCTTGAAGAATGGGAAAAGACCAGACATGCGGCTGAAATTGCACTTAAAGAGGCTGAGCAGCAGAAGCTTGAGTCAGCTAAGGCAAGAGCTCTTCAGGAGGCAGGAGACATCATGGAGAGACTAAATGATGTCATTCCAAAGTTGGATGCAGGTGTCACTCCGAAGGAACTTCTTGAGGAGGAGTATTTGAAGGTGCCGGTTGATATTATAGGGCAGAAAGCTGCAGTGAAGGAGCCTGAAGAAGAGCAAAAACCGGATATGCAGGAGCTTTATGCAGAGGAGACTGTGGATGAAATACAGGAGCCGCAGGAAGCACCGGAAGATACTATAGACGAAGCACCGGAGCCGCAGGAAGCACCGGAAGATACTATAGACGAAGTACAGGAGTCGCAGGAAGCACCGGAAGAAGCTATAGAAGAAGTGCAGGAGTCACAGGAAGCACCGGAAGAAGCTATAGACGAAGCACCGGAGCCGCAGGAAGCACCGGAAGAAGCTATAGAAGAAGTGCAGGAGTCACGGGAAGTACCTGAAGAGGCTGCAGATGAAGCCAAGGAACCGGTTGGAGAGCCGGAGGATATAATTGTGGCAGAGGAGTCTGAGAAAGACGAGATACTCATGCAGCCGACTACCATGATGCCTGAAATAACAGATGATATGTTAAATGTCGATGATGATACATCAGATGATGAGGCTTCACAGGAGAAAGAAAACGTTTCTGAGAAGAGAGATTTTGATCATGTGACATCATTTATCGAGCAGGAAATAGCCAAGATGACAGCAAAGAATCCGGGACTGGAGAAGAAGCTGGATATGGCTAAGACAAGAAAAATGCCGGATATTTCATTGCCGGAGGATTTAGACAGCGAAGAAGATGACTCGAAATTGAAAGAAACAAAACATATAAAAGAGCTTACAAGCGAACAGAAAGCTATATTTTCATATTTCATACCGGTAAAGGGTATGGAGGATCAGATCTGCAAGGCATATAATGCAGTGCTTGATCATTTCAACAGGAAAGAAAACGCATCCACAGGCAACCTCATTATACAGGGAGAGCAGGGTTGCGGAAAGACAATGCTTGCTACAAGCTTTATAAAGGTATTACAAAAAGATGGTGAACAGCTTACAGGAAAGATGGGCAAGATTGACGCTGCCGCACTCAATAAAAAGGATGTGCAGCAGGTAGTCAGAAAGATAACAGGAGGCTGTCTCATCATAGAAAGAGCCGGTGATATCGACCGCAGCATAGCTGCCCAGCTATCATTTTTGATGGAGCATGATATTACAGGAACACTCTATATACTTGAGGATACATCAAAGGGTATAAAGAAGGCTCTCTCAATGGATGAGGGCTTTGCATCCAAGTTCACGGAAAAGATATCGGTCCCTATTTTTACAAATGATGAACTCGTATTGTTTGCCAAATCGTACTCTGCAGAGCTTGGGTACAAGATAGATGAGATGGCTATTCTGGCATTGCATAACAGAATCAGCAATATTGAGAGGATAGACCAGGCTACCACTCTGACAGAGGTCAAGGATATAATTGACGAGGCCATAGACAGGGAGGCTCACAGCGGACTGAAGAAGGCTATAAGTATTCTGACAGCCAAGCGATATACAGATGATGACCGAATTGTACTCAAAGAGGATCATTTCAGGGAAAAATAAATACTTATGGGGGTATATATATGTGTAATTTTACAGCAATGGATTGTTACCTGTTTGGTCAGGCAACACACTATGACATCTATAAGAAGATGGGTGCTCACTTAGCTGAGCGCAAAGGAAAAAAAGGAGTGTGTTTTGACGTCTGGGCGCCACATGCGAGGGAAGTGTACGTGTTTGGTGAGTTTAACGACTGGAATGAGACCAGTCATGAGATGAAGCGTGTAGAGCCGGAAACCATGGGAGTGTATGAGCTTTTTGTACCGGGAGCGCAAAAGGGTCAGATGTATAAGTTTATTATAGTCACTGAACAGGGTGATAAGCTGTACAAGGCGGATCCATACGCAAA
>OHMG01000470.1_pt1 | contig 16473 bp, 10 predicted proteins | sample 1569281 | NCBI WGS metagenome assembly OHMG01 (sample SAMEA3879581, study PRJEB24766) | human gut metagenome | biome: human-associated habitat; feature: feces | place: USA | collected 1985/1987 | reverse complement strand
GTTTGACGCTGTCGCTGCTCTTATCAAAAAGGGTCATAAAAGGATAGGCTTTATCGGAACGAACTCTTCGGCTATCTCCTCCACTGCAAGAGAGAACGGCTATATAAGAGCATTAAAAGAATATGGCATAGAGATAAAGAATGAATATATCTATAAAGAGTCCTATGACTATGACTGCGGAGGCAGAGCGTTTGAATATTTCAATGCACTTGCTGAGAAGCCTACGGCGATTTTCGCTGTGTCAGACTTGCTTGCTATCTCTGCAATGCACAAGGCAATAGATATGGGCATTGATGTGGGCAAAGATGTCGCCATAATGGGATTTGACAATATATCCATGTGTGAGTGGATAATCCCTACGCTTTCAACGGTTGAACAGCCTTGCTCAAAAATGGGCGAGCTTGTTGTGGCAAAGCTTATTGAGAACATGAATAAGACTACTAAGGATAATCATTATTATACTGTTGACCACAGGATAATTTTAAGAGAGTCCACAGGCGACTAATTACTTTCGTAAAAATAGATAGGGGAGAAATAAGGCAGTTTTTCCGTAAAAACTGCCTATTTTCTGTAAGAAAGGATTTTTTAGGGCATGGAGAAATTTACAAAAATACTTGAAACGATAGATGGCTATGTCTGGGGCATACCGCTTATCGTACTCATTATGGCAGTGGGAATATTCCTCACCTTTAGGCTAAGGCTTCTTCAGATATTCCACCTGCCAAAGGCTTTGAAATTTATGTTTAAGAACGAAAATGGTGGCAAAGGCGAGATATCAAGCTTTGCAGCACTTTGCACCGCACTTTCTGCAACCATAGGTACGGGAAATATCGTCGGTGTTGCAACAGCCATTGGTGTGCTTTCAGGCGGACCTGGAGCGCTCCTCTGGATGTGGATAGCTGCTCTCCTTGGTATGGCAACAAAATTTTCCGAGGGCTTTCTTGCTATCAAATACCGACGTATGGATGCTGACGGACACGTTTGCGGCGGACCATTCTATTACATAGAATACGGCATGGGTAAGAAGTGGAAGTGGCTTGCAAAGGTATTTGCGTTCTTTGGCGCTTGCGTTGGTCTTTTTGGTATCGGTACTTTCTCTCAGGTGAATGGTATCTCATCGGCAGTTCAGGCTTTCTTTGATCCTAAAAAGGAACATACAGTGAATATTTTTGGTACTGACTATACATGGGCTGTTATAATCTCTGGACTTTTGATAACTATTTTTGCCGCACTTGTTATTATCGGAGGCATAAAGAGGATCTCAAGTGTTTCTCAGGTAGTTGTGCCTTTTATGGCGGTCGTTTATATAGTTGCTTGTCTTTCACTTATTGTTATAAACATTCAGAGGCTCCCTCACGCTGTTGCCCTTATTTTTGAACAGGCATTCAGCTTCAAGGCTGTCGCAGGCGGATCTCTTCCTACAATGTTCATTGCTATACAAAAGGGTGTTGCCAGAGGAATTTTCTCAAATGAGTCAGGTCTTGGTTCGGCACCTATCGCAGCCGCAGCCGCTCAGACAAAAGAGCCGGTAAGACAAGGTCTTGTTTCTATGTGTGGCACATTTATCGACACTATCATTGTATGTACTATGACAGGTCTTGCTATCGTAATGATGGGAAGCTACGAGGCTATCAACCCAGTAACAGGCAAGCCTTTTGAGGGTGTTGAGGTCACAAATCACGCTTTCCAGAACGGCTTCTCGTTCCTGCCGTCAATGATACCTGCATTTATTCTTATGGTCTGTCTTGTGTTCTTTGCTTTCACAACTATCCTTGGCTGGAACTATTACGGTGAAAGGTGTATGGAATATCTTTTTAACAGCAACATGAAGGTGGTCATGGTCTACAGATATCTCTATATCCTCGCTGTATTTATCGGACCATATATGACGGTTTCTGCCGTTTGGACGATCGCTGATATCTTCAATGGACTTATGGCACTGCCAAACCTTATAGCGTTGCTTGCTCTCAGCGGTGTTATCAGTAAGGATACAAGGCGTTATGTGGCGAAGTATTCCAGAGCAAAACGAATCAATAAGCTAGTAAGAGCGTAGATATCGTATTTTATATGAAGCGGAAACGGCTGAATGTGGTTTCCGCTTTTTTTATGCTGTAGGCTTAATCACCAAAAAAATGAATGGTTATTTGTTGAAATCACCAAAAGTATTTAAAAGAATGTAACAGTGATTGTAACTTTATTGACAACGATTACATTCAGTGATATAATAGCTTTGTAAGAATCAAGGAAACGTTTTCTAATGAAAACGATCTGTTACGGAGGTTATATATAATGAAAAATTCCAAGCGTGTTATTGCCGGTGCAATGGCTCTCTTGTCAGCAGTGAGCGTAGCTTCATGCGGCAGCTCATCAGGCGGCGATTCAAGCAGCTCTTATGTTGATAAGGTAAAGGTAGCAAGCACCGACGATATTGCTACTATCCCTGATGGTTCGGAAAAGGAGTTGGAGTGGCTTTCTTATTTTGACATAAACCCAACTAAGAAAGAGCCGGAAAAGAGAACCGACCTTACTCTTTTTGAGGAAAAGGGCGGTAAGATCAAGTATTCTCAGACATCATCAATGAACAAGTATGATAAGCTCGCAGCAAGACTTATGTCTAACAATCCACCGGATATGTTCTGGTATGAGCAGTCTATGACATTCCCTGCAAACTGTATCAAGGAAATGTTCCAGCCTGTTGATGATATCGTTGATTTCGATAGTGCTATGTGGAGCGATGTCAAGGACGTTGCAGAGCAGTTCACTCTCAACGGCAAGCACTTTGTTGCACCTATCAACTTCCTGCCAGGTTCTGTTATCACATATGATAAGTCTATGATAGACGCTGCTGGTCTTGATGATCCATATGAGCTTTATCAGAACGGCGAGTGGGATTGGAACGCATGGTATGACATGATGTCAGAATATGTTGAGGGCGCTGCTGCTGACGAGGAGAGATACGGCATAAACGGTTGGTTTGCACCATTTATCTTCCAGTCAACAGGTAAGACTCTTATCACATATGACGCTGATAAGGACGAGTATGTTTCAAATCTTAACGACGCTGACTTTGTAAGAGCATCTGATATGCTTTATGATATCGCAAAGAATGGTATGTACTATCCTGATTGGGTAGGACAGGCAGGCGACGCATTCAAGAAGAATATCCTCTTCTATGCAATGGGTCCATGGGCTTCTACCGGTACACATTCACCAAAGGACGGCGACAATTGGGGCGTAGTTCCAATGCCAAAGGATCCTAACTCTGATAAGCTTTATACAACTATCGACATGAATGCGTATATGTGGGTAAAGGGTTCGACAAAGAATGACGCTATGAAGTGCTGGCTCGAGTGTGCAAAGATAGTTTATACTCAGGATACATATAAGGATATCGAGAAGGAGAAGTTCTTTGTAAACAATCCTAACTGGACAGAAGATATGTATAACGTAGCTTACGTTGACCTTGTTACAGACAAGTTCACTAAGATATTTGACCCTGGTTATGGTATCTCCACAACTCTGTCAGATAATGACGCTGCAACAAATGATACTAAGGAAGCTGTTATCCCTTATCTGTATACTTCAGTTATGAAGACAGATGAGAATGGCTCACAGTATACGTGGACACAGCTCAAAGAGCAGTATAAGGGTACTGTTGATTCAGAACTTAAAACTCTCAACGATCAGTATCACGCATATTTGGAAAAGAATAAGTAATATAACTTGCCATATAAAGACGGACGGAATTTATTTCGCCCGTCTTTTTTTGTTGTAATGTCAGAAAAAATGTGATATAATCAGAGAGTACATTAAGATTTAATTAAGAATTATGTTGAGCTGTTTTTAAAGAATGTGGCTTATAATAATAAACGTAAAAGAAAGGATCGTGCCGATATGGAGATAAAGGAGCCTGTAATCCTTGTTGTAGATGATGATAAAGATATAGTGGGAGCTATCGCAAAACTGCTTGAAATGGAGGGCTATAAGGTAATAAAGGCCTATGACGGTCTTGAGGCTTTGGAGAAGCTCACTGAGAACAGCATACAGCTTATACTCATTGACGTCATGATGCCTAAGCTGGACGGACTTTCTACAATGATGAAAATAAGGGCAACAGAAAATATCCCTATACTTGTGCTTTCTGCTAAATCTGAGGATACAGATAAGGTGCTTGGGCTTTCAATGGGCGCTGACGATTACATCACAAAGCCTTATAACCCTATGGAGCTTGTGGCAAGGGTAAGAAGCAACCTGAGAAGATATATGCAGCTTGGCGCTATCGACACGGCAAACAAAACGGATATTATAGAAATAGGCGGTCTGGAGCTTGACACTAAGGCAAAAAGCTTAAAGGTTGACGGAGAACCTGTCAAGCTCACCGCCACGGAGCTTAAAATTCTTGAGCTTCTTATGAAAAACGCAGGCATGATATTTTCTGCCGAGGAGATCTATTCAAAGGTATGGAACGAGGACGCATATGCCGTTGAAAACACGGTAATGGTACATATTCGTCACATCAGAGAGAAAATAGAAATAAACCCTAGAGAGCCGAAATACTTGAAGGTGGTGTGGGGAATTGGCTACAAAATCGAGAAAATTTGAGCAGGCATAATGGTTTAAGATATTCTCAGCTAAAAAGATGAGAATTATAGCATTTGTGCTTGCCTGCGTTATTGCAGGCGGCTTTTGCTTGTCTTTGGTGCTTTATGCTAACAGCCATGCTGACAGCAGCAGTAAGTCTTATCTTAAATCAGAAAGCTATAAGCTGGCTTCCAATGAAATGTATGAGGAACTGTGCGTTACAGCTTCGGCTTATCTCAGATATGTTGATGAGGATCGGAATTACACCCAGTCTAGACACTTGCTCAATGACTATCTGAATTATCTTGATTACAACCGCTATAAATACAAAAAGACAGAAGACGGTATACGGCTTGTAGACAGTCAGTTTGATTACTATGTGGGGATTACTCAAAATGGCGAAACAAGATATCTGTCAAATATAAAAGATATAGAAAATTATGACAGCGAAACGGATAAGATAAAAGCTTTTAAATCGTCGCACAAAAACTATATACTCCGCCGTGATAACGAGGTCATGAGCGACAGAACTTCATCAGGACAGATAGTTGACTACTATTACAATACAGCGGAGTATCAGGATAACGTGACAGAAGAGTTTTATGCCGACAATCTTGTGCCCGTAGGAGGGAGTTATTATGATAACTACGGCAGATATTTTTACAATTACGGCAATTATGATCCAATAGCTTTCTATAATGTAGACTCAAGATATAATGTTATTAAAGGTCTTGATTTGAAAAACGGTCTGAAATATTCCGACAGGCTTGAAGATGAAGAAATTGGTGACGATTATGACACTGATGACGGCAATGAATACTATGACTATGACAACGGCATATATTTTTATCAGGACGATTACGGAAACGTATGGGCAAAATGTGAAAACCTCTATGACCTGCCTGATTACAAAGCGACAGACAATGACGATTCAGGTATAACGGTATTCTTTGCACCGAAAGCTGAAAAGCTTACGGCCATGGAAAAGGAATACACCGAGGCTTTAAATGATATGTATCGTGCAAAGCTTTTTGTGATTGTTTTTGGCATTATTGAATTTATGCTTGTGTGCTATCTGCTCCTGATCTGTGCATATAATGCAGAGCCTGAGAGCGTTGAACGCTGGAAGCAAGGCAATTTTCTAAAAAAAGTGCCTACGGAAGTTTACCTTATCCTAATGGTATTGGCTATTACATTTGCTTTTGTATTTGGCGCCTGCTGGAATTATTATGTGAGCATTACAAAAAATATTTTTGACAATGCTTTGGCTAATTCCGTTTTCAGAAATATACTTGCTGTAGCTTTGTTTGCATTGGCATATTTTGCAGGCTTCGGCTCGCTTATGGAGTTTGTTGGCAAGATAAAGACAAGAAGCTTATTCAAAGAAAGCCTTATTTGCAGATCATGTAAGTTCCTATGGCGCAAGTATAAGGAAACCTCCCTCTATCACTATTTTCATGGACTTCCGCTTGGTGTGAAACTATCCATAAGAACGATAGCTATAGGCGTTATACTGTTTTGGGAATACGCTTATTATTCCAGTGCAGAATCTGAGCTGTTCTTGCTTGTTGTGGCTTTGATACTGATTGTGTTAGATATCCGTGACTTCTCACAGCTTTCAAAGCTTAGCAAACAGATAGACTGCCTTGGAGAAGAAAAGCCTTATGAGGGCAAGATAAGAAAAACTTCGCCTGTGTATGCTGAATCTGAAAAACTCAACTCAGTTCAGGATAAGGTGAGAGAGTCGGTGGAGCAACAGATACAGTCTGAGCGTTTGAAAATAGAGCTTGTGACAAACGTTTCACACGACCTGAAAACACCGCTGACTTCCATTATCAGCTATATCGACCTGTTGAAGAAAATGGACCTTGACGATGAAGCTTCGAGCTATGTGAAGATACTTGATAAAAAGGCGCAGAAGCTCAAAGGTATTGTGTCTGACGTTTTCAGCATAGCAAAAGCCACAAGCGGCGTTGATGTAAACCTGACAAAGCTTGATTTTGTGATGCTGTTAAATCAGTGCATCGCAGACGCAGAGGACAAGATAGCTGACAGTGGCAAGATAGTAAAGATAAACATAAATGCCGACAGCGCAATGGTAATGGGCGACGGCGACAAGCTTTACAGAGTGTTCCAAAACATTGTTGACAACGCTCTGAATTACTCTATGGACGGCACAAGGATATTCCTTGATGTGTACAAAAAAGCGGACAGAATAGTATTTGCCGAGAAGAACATTTCGGCAACGCCGATAAACTTCACAGAGGAAGAGATACTTGAAAGATTTGTGCGAGGGGATAAGTCACGAACAGACGGCGGAAGCGGTTTGGGATTATCCATATCAAAGAGCTTCACGGAAGCCTGCGGTGGTATCTTCAATATCGAAATAGACGGAGATATGTTCAAGGCGATAGTCGAAATGCCGATAATTCAGGAGGATACGGCAGAGAAAACCGATGACAAGACGGAATAGCGTAAATATAAATAGCGGTGCTTTGAGTTGCACCGCTATTTTTAATGTCGTAAAATGTAGATAAAAAAATTAAAATATACCAATATTGTTTTGACAATTTGTTGAAAGTTGTATACTAATATGTTATAATATAGAAGTTAGGCGATCTTAGCGGACGGGAAGTGACATAATGAACTTTACAGAACAGATACTGTATTCGCTAATGGCGAAAACAGGCAAAAATTCGTCTGAATGGCTGCCGCTTTTGCAGCATTTGCAGGATACGGCAGATATCATGAGCTGTCTGTGTGATGAATTTCTGTCGCCGTCATTTGCAAAGGCTTGCGGATTAGAGGAGAATGAGTTCAAAAAGTTGGCTATTTTTCTAGCAGCAGTTCACGATATCGGCAAAGCAATAGTGGTATTTCAATATAAAATAGGTGATAAACTTCCTGAGAGAAAGTCTTCACTTGAAGCGTCAGGAATCAATTTTGACGTTTCTTATGATAAAGGAAAAGCCAAACAAACTCCTCATGCATTTGCAGGTGAGGAGATTCTTAATTTGTTGGGTTGCCCTGAATGTGTAAGCACTGTTGTTGGCTCTCATCATGGTGTACCTGCTGAGAGCGTACAGGATTTGTCATGGCCACAAGAGGATATAGCTTTCTATGAAAACTATTATGGACGTGACAAAGAAAATGTTGAAGTTTTGCAGGATATTTGGCAGACGATATTTGATATGGCACTTGATTATGCAGGCTTTTTAGATGTTAGTGAGTTGCCGGATATAGACCGTTCGTCGCAAATGCTTCTGAGTGGTCTGTTAATAATGGCGGATTGGCTTGCAAGCAACACTGAGCTTTTTCCGCTTTTGTCAGTGGAGGACCTCAAACCTGACGACAAGCTGAGGGCTGAACGCGCTTGGGCAAAGCTCAATTTTCCGCAGATGTGGAATCCTGAGAGAACGGTAATATCTAATGAGGACTTTAAAGAAACTTTTGGTTTTGAACCACGTTCGGTGCAGTCAGAGGTCCTTAAAATAGTTGAGAATTCGGAAAATCCGGGAATATACATATTTGAAGCGCCAATGGGCTGTGGTAAAACAGAAACATCACTTGCGGCAAGCGAGATATTGGCATCAAAGTGCGGCAAAAACGGCGTGTTTTTTGGACTTCCAACTCAGGCAACTGCAAACGGCATTTTTCCAAGAATACTCAGTTGGGCTGAAAAGCAATCTACAGAACTTTATCATTCTGTTCAGCTCAATCACGGAAGCGCAGCACTCAATTCGCTGTTTCAGAACATACAAAGGGGCATACCGCAGGAGGAAAGCAACAGTGGATTAATTATCCACAACTGGTTTTGTGACAGCAAAAAAGCGTGTCTTGCAGATTTTGTGACGGCGACAGTAGACCAAATGCTCATGCTTGCATTGAAACGAAAACACGTTATGCTCCTTCACCTTGGATTGTCAGAAAAGGTCGTTGTCATTGATGAAGTCCATGCTTATGACGCATACATGAGCGAGTATCTTGAAATGGCTTTGCAATGGCTTGGAAGCTACAACACCCCTGTTATCCTGCTGTCGGCAACGCTGCCCTCAGCAAGACGAATGTCGCTTATCCGTGCTTATCTTGGAATAAAAAAGTCTGATGATAAATTTGAAAAAGAGCAGGGCTATCCTCTGCTCACATGGACAGACGGCAAAGATATCTGTCAGCAGCGACTCAGCTATGACGGAGTGCACAAAACTGTGTCAGTCAAGACCTGCGTTAGTGACGATGTTGTGCAGCTTGTGAAAAATGTAACAGAGAATGGCGGCTGTGTAGGTGTTATAGTAAATACCGTAAGACGTGCTCAGATGTTCGCCGAGCTTTTGCAGGATAATGCAAAAGTGCTTTTGTATCATGCTCAGTTCGTGCTCCCTGACCGTGCTAAAAAGGAGAAACAGCTTGTTGACCTTGTCGGCAAAAACAGTACGCCTGAAAGCAGGAGCGGTCTTGTGGTAGTTGGAACGCAGGTGCTTGAACAATCACTTGATATTGATTTTGATATGCTCATTACAGATATGTGTCCTATGGACTTATTGTTGCAGCGAATGGGCAGACTTCACAGGCATGAACGTGGAGTGCGGCCTGATACAGCAAAAACCCCTGTCTGCTATGTTATTACAGATGAGTATACAAATATGGAATCAGCGTCAAGAAAAATATACAGCCATTGGCTTATTAATAAAACGGCTGACACTTTGCCCGACAGCATCACTCTTCCTGACGATATCTCACCACTTGTTCAAGAGGTTTATAGTGTTACGAGCGATGAGTGTTATGATAAGTATATAAATGAGCAAAAGAAAAGCAAGAGCAGGGCTGACTGCTTTAGGATAAGTAAGCCAAAAGGAAAAAGTATCCATGGACTGCTTTCAAAGCCTGTTGAAACTGGTGATGAACAGCTTGCACAGGCGGCAGTGCGTGACGGGATCTCGTCATTTGATGTGTTGTTGATGCAGCTTAGATCAGATGGAAGTATTCATTTTTTGCCTGACCAATATGGCGGTGCAGAGGTATCAGAGTGCCCTGATGATGAAGAATGTCGCCGAATAGCTGAACAGAAGCTTCGACTTCCGACAATGTTTTGTCAGTCATGGAATATAGATAAAAATATAAGAGAACTTGAAAACAACTGTATGAAGTATATTGCAGGTTGGCAAAATTCCCCGTGGCTTAAAAACCAGCTTGTATTGTTTCTTGATGAGGACCTTAAAGGTGAGCTGAACGGATATGATCTTCATTACAGCTTTGAAAAAGGTCTGGAATTTACTAAGAAGGAGGAATGTGAATGAACGAAACAGAGTTTAATCTGCTTGATGAGCCGTGGATAAGAGTAATGGACGACAATTGTCAAATAAAAGAGGTGTCACTAACAGATGCACTTTTGAATGCGCATAAGTATAAGGCTCTGAAAGGTGAAATGCCTACGCAGGATATAGTTATACTTCGTCTTATGCTTGCCATAGTGCATACTGTCTTTTCAAGGGTAGATGCCGACGGCAATGAAGCAGAGCTAGAGGAAGAGGACGATGCGTTGGATAGGTGGGAAAGCCTATGGAACAACAGAAAGATTCCCGAAAAGCCCGTGAGAGAGTATCTTGAAAAGTGGCATGAACGCTTTTGGCTTTTTCATCCCGAAAGACCATTTGGGCAAATGGCCGTGCTGACTTATGGCACAGAATATGGTGCGTCAAAGCTTAATGGCGAGATATCAGAAAGTGGCAACAAAACTAGGATATTTTCTGCATATTCAGGCGAACAGAAAAGCCACCTTACATATGCTCAGGCGGCTAGGTGGCTTTTGTACGTCAACTCTTTTGATGACACATCAGCAAAGCCTACCAAAGAGGGTAAGGCAAGAGCAGGCGGCAAACTGCCGTCACCAGGCGCAGGTTGGCTCGGAAAACTGGGAATAGTGTATCTCAATGGTAAAAATCTTTTTGAAACGCTTATGTTAAATCTTGTGCTCATCAATAATGATAACGTTGAAAGTGAAGAACACCCTCTGTGGGAACGTGATGTTCCACCTACATCTGAGCGTAGAGAGATACCTTATCCTACAAATCTTGCCGAGCTTTATACTTTGCAATCAAGGCGTATGCTGTTGAAGCGTGAGGAAAATTATGTTATCGGCTATTATCTTATCGGCGGCGATTTTTTCGCAAAGGAAAATGCCTTTGTCGAGCCTATGACAGTTTGGAGAACACCTAGCAAGGCTAGTGATCCTTATAATCCTAAAAGGCACGATTCAGCAAAGCAAATGTGGCGTGAGTTTTCTGTTTTGTATGATAATGCAGATAATAACCATGTTGCAGGCATAATCAAATGGTTTAAGTTTATATCTTCAAAAGTCAAGTTGCCTATCATGAATACAGCTATAGTGTCTGTGCAGTATGGCGACAAAGACTTCTTTGTTCAGAACGTTTTCGGTGATTCCCTAGAAATGAACGCACAAATACTATCAGAAGTAGGCAGGGGTTATCGTGAAGAAATAAAGTTTGAGATAAGCAGATGTGAAGAACTTGCGGATAAAATAAGCAGGCTTGCAGGAAATCTTTATCTTGCCTCAGGAGGAACGAGCGGAAGTAAGACAGCTCCTGATAAAACATATCGAAGCACAAAAACAAATGCCAAGTCACAGCTATACTACCGCCTTGATATTCCTTTCCGCAGTTGGCTTTCTTCACTTGACCCGGAAAATGATGATAAGCTGGAAAAGTTTGAACAGTGGCAGAATACTGCAAAGAGGATAACCCTTGATCTTGGCAGGGAGCTTGTTGCGGCAGTAGATGATACTGCAATGGTGGGACATATGATAGATGAGACGATCTATTCTGCACCAAAGGCTTACAACATTTTCTTGCGTGATGTTTCAAAGATATATCAGAAAATTTAATGTTTATTAATGCGAGGTGAGAATATGGAAGAAGTAAAGCTTATAAGAAATGAAATGAAAGACAGAGTGCAGAAACTCATCGCACAAAAAGACACAAGTGACGGAAAAGCAAATTTGGCAAAACTACGCCACGGCATAGGCAAAAAGCCGGGTGAAATGCCTGAACTGTGGGATGTATTTTTCAATAAAATGTCGCCTGAGCTTTTCAGTAAATCTAACGAGCCAAGCAGATCGGAGTGGGCAATATATATTTCGCTGACTATGTTTGCACTTCATCAGCAGGGAAGCACGGAAGCAGTTCATTGTGAGGGAAGATCCCTTGGAAGTGCAGCCGCTGATCTTATGGAAGAGAAAACTGATGAAAACAGAGAACGTATCATGCGCAGATTTGGACCTGTTGTCACGGCCAAAGATATGCCTGAACTTTCACATCATATAAGAGGTCTTGTACAGCTTTTTAAGGCAAAGAGCGTAAAGCTCGATTACGTCAGACTTGCAGAGGATCTGTATTGGTTTCAGGATACTAACAAGAGAAAAAACGTCCAGCTTAAATGGGGCGAGGATTTTTATCGTGAAAAAGGAGAAGATTTATCATGAGTATTTATGTTGACATACACGTTTTGCAGACCGTACCGCCAAGCTGTGTAAACCGTGACGATATGGGTAGTCCTAAGACAGCTGTTTATGGCGGAACAAGGAGAGCAAGAGTTTCATCACAGGCTTGGAAGCATGCTATGAGAAAAGATTTCAAGAAAATTTTTTCGGTGGAAGAGCTTGGCGTGCGTTCCCGTGAAGTGGCAAAGCAAATTGCCAAAGAGATTGTTGCAATAGATAGCACTATTAGCGAGGAGGAGGGTATCAAAAAAGCCACTAAAGCTCTTAAAGATGTTGGAATAAAAACGGAAATTGTAAATAAGAAAGATAACACCGAAGAAAATGATAAAATTGAACAAACAAAAGTTTTGCTATTTATAAGTAACAAACAGGCAAAGGCTTTGGCTAAGCTTATATGCGAGGGAGTAAAAGATAAAAAAGCTTATATAAAAGCTTTACAGGATAATCCGTCAATAGATATTGCTTTATTTAGAAGAATGGTTGCAAAGGTTTCTACACTTAATTTTGACGCTGCGGCGCAGGTGGCTCATGCTATTTCAACACATGTTGTTAATAACGAGTATGATTACTTCACGGCAGGTGATGACTTGAATGAAAATGCTGCTTTTCTGGATACTATTGAATATAATTCCTCTACACTTTACCGCTATGCCAACGTGAATGTAACAGAGCTTTCAAAGGCACTTGACAATTTGTATGATGCAGTTGATGTTGTGAAGAAGTATGTTGAAGCGTTCGTACGCTCAATGCCTACAGGTAAGGAGAACACTTTTGCAAACCGTACTTTCCCTGACGCTATTTATGTGACCGTTCGTAATGACCAGCCTGTTAACCTTTGCGGAGCTTTTGAGAAACCTGTCAGAGCTTCTGAAGATGGCTATGTTGCCGAGTCTGAGAATAAACTTGTGGAGTATGCTGGAAAGGTATATGATAATTTTGCTGCTAAGCCATTGGCTGCTTTCTGCGTTGGTGACAAGTTGGCAGATATTACCGAAAAGATGACATTTCCTGAGCTTCTTGAGCGTCTGGAAGCATATCTTCGTGAGCAGAAGACAGCAGAGGCGTAAAGGCAATGGCAGTATTATTGCTAAGACTTGCTGCCCCATTACAAGCGTGGGGCAGCAGTTCAAAATTCATTGTGCGTTCAACAGAACGTGAGCCTACCAAAAGCGGCGTTATTGGCATGATAGCGGCGGCTCTTGGTATCCAGCGTAATGACGATCCGCAGAAGCTTGTGCCGCTTACAACGCTCCGTTTTGGCGTTCGTGCCGATAAGGAGGGCGTTTTGCTTAAAGATTTTCATACTGTGCAAGTACCAGGAGAAAAACATCCTGAAGTATCATATCGTTATTATCTGTCAGACGCAGTGTTTCTTGTCGCACTTGAAAGTGATGATAAATTATTGCTGGAGAGTATAGTTTCTGCACTGCAAAAGCCTGTTTATCCGCTGTATCTTGGACGAAAGTCCTGTCCGCCAACTTTGCCTATCGTTCTTGGCGTTAAGGACGAGGATATTCTTACGGCACTAAAGACCGAGCCATATCTTTATAAGAACGCTCACCGAAAAAGCGTGCGCATTTCCTATGAAGTCACATCAGGCGGTGCAATGGTGCAGGATATTCCGTTGTCATTCTCACAGCTTCACAGAAAGCACGGCTGGCGAATGAAGCGTGAAGAACTTCTTACTGTGGATAGCAACCCAGAGCATGACGCCTTTTCTGAATTGTGAGGTGCAGTATGTATTTAACAAGAATAAAATTAGATATGACAAAAACAAATACAATGAAGGCATTGGTATGCCCAAGCAGATTTCATGGAGCTATCGAAAGTGCTGAGTCTGACGGCAGAACAAGGAAGCTTTGGAGAATAGACGAGCTTGGCGGAGAGATGTATTTGCTCATATTATCAGAAAAAGAACTTGATTTTTCAAATGTTTCAGATCAATTTGGAGCAGAAAGGCCTCAAACAAAATGTTATGATACATTACTTGACAGAGTTAAAAATGGCGGTAAATGGCAGTTTCGTTTGAAAGCAAACCCTGTTATACATAAGAAAGATACTAATTCCCACAGAGGTCGCCTTGTCGGACTTATAGGAAATAAACAGCAGGAAGAATGGCTAAAAAAGCAGGCTTTGAAAAACGGCTTTTCTCTAGAGGACGGAATGTGGCTGGTAACAGAGTTTAAGTGGTATGATTTTAAAAAGGGCGAGCGTAGAAACCATGTGAGAATACTTTCTGTAACATATGAGGGCGTGTTTACAGTAACAGACGAGGAACTTCTTAAAGTTGCACTTACTAATGGTATCGGCCGTGAAAAGGCTTATGGTCTTGGAATGCTGACGATCGTCGGAGTAAGATAATGGCACAACAAAATGGGATAGAGAAGCCAGATCTCCATGCACTGCCCACAATAAGCGACAGAATGACGTTTATTTATCTTGAACATTGCAAGGTAAGCCGTGAAAACGGTGCAGTCACCGCCACAGATCTTGACGGAACAGTGTATATCCCTGCGGCAGCCATAACAGTGCTGCTGTTGGGACCCGGCACTCTTTTCCCCGCATACGCGGGGGTGATCCTAACGGAGGCGGCGAATATGCAGACGAAATAGACTTTTCCCCGCATACGCGGGGGTGATCCTCAGGTAGCCGACACAATGATCGCTGCTATCGACTTTTCCCCGCATACGCGGGGGTGATCCTTGACGCCACTTCCCATGGAAAGGTTTTAAAGGCTTTTCCCCGCATACGCAGGGCTACACAATTTCCAAAAAAAGCGGTGCTTTCAAAGCACCGCTTTTTTCAAAATATACAGCTAAAACTTACTTTATCCCCTTTACCTTATACCCTGCGTCCATCACCGCCTTAGAAAGCACCTCATCAGCTACGTCCTTGTCAAGTGTGATGTAAGCGCACTTGTCCTCAAGGTAAACATCTGCTGTAACGCCGTCTATCGCATTAAGCACCTTCGTTACTGTGCCAGTGCAGTGTGAACACATCATGCCGTCGATCTTCATTACCTTTTTCATTTTTCCGTCCTCCGTTTTAGTATTTATTTCAGCCTTTGCGGCTTTGTTTTCTCTGCCACTTTTAAAAAGATTGAGCCTTAACGCATTGGTCACAACGCAAACTGAGCTTAAACTCATTGCCGCTGCACCGAACATAGGATTGAGCTTCCAGCCTAGCAAGCCGTAGAATACTCCTGCCGCCAGCGGAATACCAAGCGAGTTGTAAATAAGCGCCCAGAAAAGGTTTTCCTTGATGTTCTTCATAACGCTCCTGCTGAGCTTGACAGCCGTAACAGCATCATTCAGATCGCTTTTCATTAGCACGATATCAGCCGACTCGATAGCAATATCCTGTCCTGCACCGATAGCTATTCCAACATCTGCCGTTGTAAGGGCAGGTGCGTCGTTTATTCCGTCGCCTATCATGGCTACCTTTTTGCCCTGCTCCTGCAATTCTTTGATTATCGTAGCCTTGTCCTCAGGCATGAGCTGTGATCTTACCTGTGAAATGCCAAGCTTTTTCTGTATTGCTCTAGCTGTTTTCTCGTTGTCCCCTGTGAGCATTACAGTTTCAATGCCTGCCTTTTTGAAGCCCTCTATAGCCTCTGCACTTGTCTCTTTTATCTTGTCTGCAATGAACAGAATGCCTGCAAGCTTGTTGTCGATCGCTACATAAAGTGGTATCTCACCATTGTCAGCGTGAGCATGAGCCGTATCCTCAACCATCGATATGTCAACTCCACTGTTATCCATAAGCCGCTTGTTACCGATAAGAACGTTTCTGCCCTCAACAACAGCCGATATACCACCGCCTGCTGTTTCTGTGTAGCTTTCAGCAGGGGAGAGTTCAATGCCATTTGTCTTGCAGTGGCCTGTAACAGCCTTTGCAAGTGGGTGTGATGAACCGCTTTCTACCGAGCCACAAAGCATTTTAAGCTCTGAAACATCAAAATCACCAAACGCTTGCGCTGAAATAAGCTCAGGCTTGCCTTCTGTGCAAGTTCCTGTTTTGTCAAGAACAACAGTGTCAATGCTGTGAGCAGTTTCAAGGCTTTCAGCGGATTTTATTAGGATACCGAACTGTGCTGCTTTACCTGTTCCTACCATTATTGCAGTGGGCGTTGCAAGTCCCAATGAGCATGGGCAGGATATAACAAGCACTGATATTGCCATGTTAAGAGCAAATGCGAAGCTATAGCCAAGCAGCAACCATACTACCAGTGAAATAAGAGCTATCGTTATAACTATAGGCACGAACACAGCGCTTATCTTGTCTGCAAGCCTTGCTACAGGCGCTTTTGAAGCGGAAGCATCCTCAACGAGTGCGATTATCTGTGAAAGTGTTGAGTCTTTAGCTTGCTTCTCACATCT
>OHMG01000460.1_pt1 | contig 16671 bp, 8 predicted proteins | sample 1569281 | NCBI WGS metagenome assembly OHMG01 (sample SAMEA3879581, study PRJEB24766) | human gut metagenome | biome: human-associated habitat; feature: feces | place: USA | collected 1985/1987 | reverse complement strand
AAGCCCAGTTCCAACCGTAATGCTGCGCCACGAAGCCCAGCCCCACGCCCGAAACGACCGTGCTGGCATAACCGAACAGGCCGGTAAGCCCGTTGGCCGTCGCGGCTGCCTTTTTCGTAGCCTGGTTCGCGGCTGCAATGCCGATCAGCGCCTGCGGGCCGTAGATGCAGAACCCGGCGGCACACAGCGTGAGGAAGAGCAACCACACGGGAGCATCGGCAGGCAGCTGCCAGAACAGGAACACGAACAGCGCAGCACCCGCCATGCAGAACACGCAGGTGCGGTGCGCACGGCCCCTGAGCCATTTGTCCGTAGCCCAGCCGGCAAACAACATGCCGACGATACCGGCGATTTCGAACATCGCCACGAGCCACCCAGCATGCGACATGCTGACGCCCTTCGACTGACTCAGCAGCGAAGGCCCCCAGTCGAGCACCGAGAAACGGACGATATATACGAAGAAATTGGCGAAGCCCAGGATCCAGATCAGCGGGTTCCTGAACACGTGCTTCATCAGGAAAGCGCGGTGCTCGGCACTCTTCGTCTCCTTCTTCACCTCCTTCACCTCGGTGCCTTCCAGTTCGGGAAGCCCGACCGAAGAGGGCGTATCGCGCAGGAAGGCGACCAATCCGATCGCCCCGGCGAATGCGATGGCCGAAGGCACCCAGAAACACCATTTCCACGCCCCGACATGCGCAGCCGAAGCCATGACGCGTTCCATCCCGGCTGCATCGTCGGGGGCAACGCCCAGATTGGCGGCGATCGTCGCCACGGCGTCGGGGTCGGCCGTCATGTTCATGCCCACGGTACCCATGATATAACCGCAGAGAATCACCACGAGGCCCGCACCGATCGAATGCGAGGTATTCCACACAGACATCTTGGTCGCCAGCTCCGTAGGCGGAATCCAGTGGGTCAGCAGACGCGCGCAGGGAGGGAATCCCGTCCCCTGCAACATGCCGTTTATCACCCACATGATCCCCATGAAGAGGATCATCGTATTGGTGAACTGCGAACCGTCGTGCTGCCCCGTGATCCAGTAGGAGACGTCCTCGCCGAATCCGAAGGCGAAGTTGGCCAGCGCACAGAGCGCAAGCCCGATGGCCATGTACCAGCGGGCGTTCATGCGGTCGGCCAGGATACCGTTCACGAAACGCGAAAGCCCGTAGACCACACCGTTCAGGGTCAGGAAAATACCCAGGCTGGTTTTCGAGATCCCCAGGTCGGCCTCCAGGCCGGGCATCGCCAGCGAGAAGTTTTTACGCACGAAGTAAAAGAGCGCATAGCCCACCATCGTGGCGATGATGGTACGCGTCTGCCAATACTTGAAGCGTTTGGTTTGTTCAGGAGTCATTTCGGAATGAAAGTTTAGTAGTTTCAGTTTGCAAATATACTACTTTATTTCCCAAATTCCGCCTTTCCCGAAAAGTTTATCGAGCCATTGTTCCATCCAACCGCAACGGAAAGCGATGTCGATGACCGTGAAACGACTGCGCATGTAAGGTATTTTTTCGAAACTTGCCCGGAACCTGGCACGCGACACGCCGATCTGCTCGGGTTCGTAGGGCGCACCGACCAGCTCAAGGCGGCGGCGGACTTCCCCGAACGGGATGATCTGCCGGCGGATACGCAGGCTCAGCTCGGGCCATGACTTCTTCAGACGCTGCAACTGCCTGCGCAGCCCCTCCCTGTCGACATATTTGTCGCGGGTCTCCTTCAGGCCGCGGGCCACGAATTCGGGATCGTTATCGAAAATCCGGCGAATGTCCGCCTCGGTCTCTTCCCATGATTTCCAGGCTGCGACACACTTTTCGACGTCGAGTTCCTCGACCGGGGTTTCAAGCAGCATTTCGAGGAATGCCGTCGACGCAAGCGTACCTATACCCACCTTGAACCCGTGCGAAACGGATGCCCCGTTGTATTTGAGGTGTTCCATGTCCCACAGGTGGCTGAACTGGTGTTCGGCCCCCGACGCGGGACGGCTCGACTGAGTGGCCTGCATCGCAAAACCGCTCAGCAGCAGCCCTTCGGCCAGTTGTTCGACTTTGGCGACATTCCCCGCGTGTACGCCCGCCGGATCACAGAGCGCCTCTTTCAGGCCGTCCTGCACCACCGAGAATGCGAAGTCGTCCATCAACTCCGACCCTACGGCGTCGGCCAGCATCCAGTCGGCACCGGCCGGGATCTTGGCGATCAGGTCGGCATAGCCCGAGGCGGAGAGCTTCGCAGGCGCAGCCGCGGCGATGTTCGGGTCGAGCACCATCCCCAGCGGCGCCGGGCAATCGAAAGTCTGCTTGTTGCCGTCCTTGGTGATCGAAGCCCCGTAAGCCGTATAACCGTCCATCGAAGCGGCCGTACCCACGACCATGTAACGGCGTCCGTTATGGCTGGAACAGAGTTTCGTCAGGTCGTTGATCACGCCCGAGCCGACGGCTACGGGCACGGCATCGGTCTCGGAGAGCACGGTATCCAGCTCCCCGACATATGCCCATTCGGCATAGAGTTTCGGGTCGGTGAAGACATATGGTTCATCCTGTGCAACACCCGCCCCGGCCAGTATCTTATGCACGTCATCGCCGGCCACGCGCCATGTATTGGCATCGGCCACGACAAGCGCCCGCTTATCCGGGAAAAGTTTTCTGAACATATCCGCAACCTGCGGAAGGGTTTCGGTTCCGATCACCAATGCCTTGGTGTCGGTCGTGCGCGACAGGGCACTTTCTACTTTATTCATAGTACGATATTAATTTATTACCATCCGGGAAAGGGGATAAACTATCCCAAAGCAAAGCAAAGACGCAAATATTTTTCTCTTCACAGTCCAAAGTTAACATATTTTACTTTATTATGCAATATAAGAAAACAAAATACCGACAAATAGTTATCTTTTCTTTCCTTTTTCAATCCACAATGTCGATAAAAACCAGGGACTGCAGACACCCGCAGCCCCCGGTTCACCATAACCATCAAAACTAATTAACCTTCTTAACCTTCAGATTATCCAGCCACATACGATGGTTTTTATCATCGTCTTCAAGAGCCGAATAGATTTTAATGCGCGTATCGGCCGTAACGCCGGTGATCTTCACTTTGTGAGTCGTATAGCGATACGTATCCTTCAGTCCCTCCTCGATCATTTTATCCACAAGCACGTTACGTAAAGTCACCGTGGTACCGCCGCCGCTGATAACGGCATCGGCCGAGGTCTCGCCCGTTACGCTCACGATCGTCGCTCCGGTCACCGTCACCCCGAAATACTCGGTAATATCGGTGTTCGAGGGGGCCATCATATCCCCCTTCGTACTAGGCTCGTAATAGGGACACGCATCGAATTCCAGCTCGATCTCCGTAGCGCCGGACAACGAGGAAAGTTTCGGCAAAGTCAGCCATGCGGGGTTGCTGCCGCCACCGAATTTCATATATCCGGCAGCAAGCCCGACATTAAAACTGTTGGCCTTCCAATCCGCACGATCCCACTCGGGCAGGTATGCACTGAAATAGGAGTCGTTGTCCTTCACGCCCTGGCAATAGATGGAGTTCGCATCGCCCGTCGTAATCAATATCTTATCCGGATCGGAAAAATCGGTCGTGCTACCCAGGCTGAAGCCGTAGGCACCATAGAACGGCTGACCGCCTCCGGGAAGATTCTCGAAGTCCTTATAGAGGAGGTATCCGGACTTGTCGGGAGCCGCGTCGGTCGTAACGGTAGCCGAAGCCCACTCGGAATCGAGAAGCGCCTCCTTATTCGCCGTCGACTTGCGGCGGAGCTCCAGCGTATAGGTCGCCCCGGGCGTCAGCCCGCCCCACACGAGCCGGTAATATTTATACTTCGTAAAATTGAATTTCGAGAAGTTCTCGATCGACCGGATCACATTCCCGCCGGCATCCTTCACCCGGAAATCATAGGTATCGGTCGACCCTACGGGCTGCTGCTCCAACGCTGCGGCGGACAGTTCCCACTCCAGCACGGCAAGGCCGTGTGTCTTCGCGTAAATCCGCGCAGTGGGAGCAATCATCGGCACTGGATCGGTAGTTACGAACTGAGTCGTCGCCTCGTCCGAATCGAATTCATTCGCCACGGAGCCGTCGCCGACGAGCGCCTGAACCGAAACCGTATAATCCGTACCGGCCTTGAGCCCGGAAGCCGTATAGCTGGTGGCGCTGACGACTGCCGAGGAAACCTCGTTCCCGTCGGACGTCGTTTTGACCACGACCCGGTAATTGGCGGCGCCGCTCACTTCGGCCCAGCTGATCTTGGCCCCCGAGGAGGTCACGTCGGCAGACACCAATTCCGTTGGCGTCGCTAATTTTTCAGCCGCGAAGCCCAATGTCCCCACGACCTTCTGCGTCGGGTCGGAATTGAATTCCGCATTCCCGGCATAAAGCGCCCTGACGGTAAAGATATAGAGTCCGGGCTCCAGATCGGCGAACTCACAGTTCGAATCCGTCGTCTCGACGGTTTTCTTGAAGTCGGGACGCGTTTGCTGCGCCACGGAAGCCTCATAGGAAGTAGCCCCCTTCACGCCTTCCCACGCAAATGCGATGGAGGTCTCGGCTGGGGTGTAGGCAATCTTTTCAAGTTCGGGTGCCGGCAGCTTCTCGGTCACCTCCACCTTGTCGGCGGCCATGACGACGATATTGTCGATATTGATACGGTACCCCGTCTGGTTGTAGGTCTGTGCCTCGATCTTGATGCGCGTCTTGTTGGTAGCATCCTGGACGGTGAAAGTCAGCGTCTTCCACTTGCGGCCGGCAGCCGAAGTCTGCGCCGGGAGCACGGTATTGTTCACTTCGCCGTTGGTTACGACCCCGGCGCCTTCGGCCGAAACGATGTAGGTACCCGTTTCGTTATCGAAACGCAGGAAGTCGATCGAAACCGATACGGTTTCGGGTGCCGCCGAAAGGCCTTCGAGCTCCGGCGTCATGATCCAGCCGCCATTGGCCGTTACACCCAGCTTTACATAGCCCGGATGCTCGTATACACGCAGACCCGACCATTTTTCAACGCCGCGGTTGAGGCGGTAAGTATCGCCCATCGTATTGAAGACGTCGCTCGTACCGTCGGTTCCCGCCGTAATCATATCGGGCTCCGCAGGCTCCGAACCATCGAAATCCTTGCCGGCACCGGAACTTCCGTTCGGGCCGGGGCCCTTCTTGTTGTTCGGGTAATCGCCGCCCCACTTGAACAAGTCGAAGCCCATGCTGAACACCTCGTTCGACGAGCTTACGTTCCCCGAGACATCGCCCTGGAACTTCACGACCCCGTCGAGCTTGAAAGTCACATGGCAAACCATCTCGCCCAGCGCCACGGGGACACCGGTGATAGGCACCGAAATCGTACCGCTGCCTTCGCGTTCGATCACGGACTGATACGGACTGCTAATGCTGAGCCCCTCGGCGGCAGGGCCGTCGAGCGTAGCTTCGATCTCCACGATTTCTTCGCCGAAAGCCTTGTCATAGGCGATTTCGAGCGTCGCAGCGGATTCCGTATTAGACTTGAGCGACCCTGAAATCACGGGGTCTTTCACCGAGAAATGGCCGTCGGCCTGTGCAACCTCGATCTTGATCTCTTCGCCGTTGGCCGGTTTCAGATAAATGTATCCCGTGCGTTTGTCGCCGGCATTACGCTCGGCCGTAACGGTCACCCACTGGTAATCGCGGCCATTGCCGGCACCATTGTCCGGGGAGATGGAGAACCAGTTGTTCACCGGAGTCCCGCTTCCGTCCGTACACTCGACACGTGCCGACCACGAACCGGCATAGCGTACCGAGATCTGGGTCGTAGCGCCAGAATTGTACGCCAGCTCGACGGCATCGGTATCCCGTTTGAGCGGAGCCACATCCGGATCGTCGGAGCAAGCCGCCAGACAGAGAACCGATACGAAGAGCATCGTCTTTATCCAATTTTTCATAAGTTTCATAACATTTTGATTAGAGTAATAACTATTACTGGAAATAGCAAAGCGGATGCGCCTCGGAGGCACGTCCTTACTCTCAAGAGATATGTCGGAACAACTTGCAGGACAAACATAAGCACATTTTTTCTTTTTTGCAAATTTTCACAGTCAAAAAATAGTATTATAATGCAAATTATTTCCTTTAGTAATTATTTAAATAGTTTTTAACACTCATGAAACACTAATAAGCGAACTTTACCACACGAAAGACAAGAATAAGACAAAACAAACCAAAACCGATAAAATACAAACAATAACAATTGACTAACAAATAGTTACAATATATAAATATAAAAATGCTCCGGAATCGCACAATTTTAGCTATTCTTTTTGCAAAGTTTTTAAACTAAATAGTTGCACGAAAGAAAATAAAAACATATATTTGAAAGCAAAATCAGAAGAACCTTATTTATTAAATAATTAAAAACACACAAACCTGACACACACGAAAACCTAACTACTTTTTACACTCTCCAGCAGAAGTTATATCGGGAATGACTTGCAACCAGCCGAAATCCCCGGAAAAACCCGGCCTCTTATATAATAATAGGTATGGGATCCGGCAACGAACCGATTGATAACTTAAACTGATGTAAAATGAAACAATGTTACACGCTGACCGGACTTGACGTACTGGGCAAAATACGCTCGTACATCAGGCTCCTGACGGTTACTCTTTTATATGTGACATTTGCGCTCCCGGCCTCGGCACAAGGGGGGGGGGAAGGCCGTCTCGGGTATCGTTAAAGACGACACGGGAAATCCCCTCATAGGTGTCACCGTCACCGTCCCCGGTACCACGAAAGGCACGACTACCGATGCCAACGGTACGTACACGATCAATGCTGACAATTCCGAAAGCCTGAATTTCAGCTATGTGGGCTACAAAACCCAGACAATCCACGTCAACAACCAATCCACCATCGACGTCACCATGAGCGAAGACAACACCAGCCTCGAAGAGGTTGTCGTCGTCGGTTACGGCGTACAGAAGCGCCGCGACATCGTAGGCGCCGTCGAAACCCTTTCGACAAAGGGCCTCGAAGAGCGCATGGGTTCGTCGATGAGCATTTCGCGCTCGTTGCAGGGCGCCATCCCCGGCCTTACGATGACCTTTTCCGACGGTAAGCCCAACCGCGGCGCGACGGTGCGCATCCGCGGCGCGGAGAACTCGATCGGTTCGGGCGGTTCGGCCCTGGTGATGGTCGACGGCGTCGAAACCGACATGTCGACCGTGAACCCGGACGACATCGAGTCGATCACGGTGCTCAAAGACGCCTCGTCGACCGCCGTATACGGTGCCCGCGGTACCTTCGGCGTGATCCTCCTTACCACCAAGAAGCCGCAGAAAGGCAGTGCCAAGGTGACTTACAACGGTACCTTCACCTTCTACAAGCGCGCCACCAAGCCCCAGATGGTCACCAACGGCTACGATTATACCACCTCGTTCCTGGAATCCTATGTCAACGCATTCGGCAAGGATCCCTCGAACATCAACAACGTATTCAAATTCTCACGCACCTGGTACGACGAACTGGCACGCCGCAACAACGACCCGTCGTATGAGAAATGGCGCGTCAACAACCGCAATGCCTACGAATACTTCGGCAACACCAACTGGTACGACGTATTCTACAAGGACTATACGACCGGACACCAGCATAACATAAGCGTAACGGGCGGCGGCGACGTGGCATCGTACTACGTTTCGGGCCGTATGTTCGAGCAAGACGGAATCTACAACGCCGGTGACGAGAAATACCAGCAGTTCAACGTCAAAGCCAAAGGCATCGTCAACGTGAAGCCGTGGCTGCGCGTGGAGAACACCACCGATTTCATGTACCGTTATTCGCACCAGCCGACGGGCCACACGGGCATCTCCACGACGCCGATGACGGTATCGCGCATGCTCAACCACCAGGCTTACCCCGTAGCCCTGGTCACCAATCCCGACGGTACGTGGACGGAAGCGGCCGTATATACGGGCTGGGCAGGCTTCGTCGAGGGTAACTCGTGGCGTAAAGACCGCAAGTTCGACATGAACAACCGCACGGCGGTCACGATCGACCTGCTGAAGGACGTGCTCGTCGCCGCAGCCGACGTGAGCTTCTATTTCAACCAGACCGACCGCCGGCAGGCCGTGAACAGCTACACCTACTACACCGGGCCCGACAGCTCGGGCGAACGTCCCTCGGGCTCGCTCTACGAAGAACGCTCCTACAACCGTCAGAAGGTCGCTTCGAGCGCCACGCTGACCTACACGCCCCGCCTGGGCGACAACCACTCGCTGAGCATCATGGGCGGTTGGAACATCGAAGATTACACCTACAAGAGCAACCTGATGAGCCGCGAAGGCATCATCATCCCCGGCAAGCCCAACTTCAGCCTGCTGGAAGGCGAAGCGATGACCCTGAAGGACAACGGCAGCTACGACTGGGGACTGGTCGGCGCATTCTACCGCGTAAGCTACTCGTACAAAGGAAAATACCTGCTCGAAGCCAGCGGCCGCTACGACGGTAACTCCAAGTTCCCGTCCAACCAGCGTTGGGGATTCTTCCCCTCGGGTTCGGTGGGATGGCGCATCTCGGAAGAGAACTTCATGAAAAACGCCAACTGGCTCGACAACCTGAAGATCCGCGCATCGGTCGGTTCGGCGGGCAACGGCCTCATCAACGATGCCTACGCCTACCTCTCCACGATGTCGATCGCACAGTCGAGCCTGCTGAACAACGGTTCGGTGTTCAACTACACGCAGGCGCCCTCCCCCATTCCCAAGAGCCTGACATGGGAAAAGGCCACGACCTATGACCTCGGCCTGGATTTCGAGGCATTCAACGGCCGCCTGAACTTCTCGGCCGACATCTACCGCAAGAAGACCACCGACATGTATGTGGTGGGCGAAGAGCTGCCTGCCGTATTCGGCAACAGCGCCCCCAAGGGCAACTACGCCGACATGCGCACCGATGGCTGGGAGGCCAGCCTCTCGTGGCGCGACAGCCACAAGGTTGCGGGCAAGACCCTGAGCTACAATATCAAAGTCGCCGTATGGGACAACACCAGCAAGATCACCCGCTATACGGCCAAAACAGGCACGCTCTCGACCAACTACTCGATCAACTATTACGAGGGGATGACCCTCGGCGAAATGTGGGGCTACAAGTGCGACGGGCTGTTCCAGAGCGACGAAGAGGCGCAGACATGGGCCAACTATTCGAAGTTCACCAACCGTTCGGCGACCTGGCAGGCCGGCGACCCGCGCTACCTCGACCTGAACGGCGACGGATACGTCAACAACGGCAACAACACGATCTACGACCACGGCGACCTGGTGAAGATCGGCAACACCACGCCCCGCTACAGTTACAGCATCCAGGGCGGCGTGCGCTGGAACGGCATCGGCATCAGCATGATGTGGCAGGGCGTCGGCAAACGCGACTGGTATCCGGCCAAGGAATCGGGTTATTTCTGGGGCCAGTACGGCCGCCCGTACAGCATGGCGCTCCCGTGGCATAACAGCGACCGCTGGTCGCCCACCAACCGCGGCGCCTACTGGCCGCGCCTGGTCGGCTACTCGGCCAGCGACTCGGGCCTGATCCTCGCGCAGCCCAACACGCGCTACGTGCAGGACGCTTCGTACATCCGCCTGAAGAACCTCACCATCGACTACAACTTCCCCAAGGAGCTGGTCAACAAGATCGGCCTCCAGGCACTCAAGATCTATGTGTCGGGCGAGAACCTCCTGACCTTCTCACCGCTCAAGAAGTACGCGAAAAACTACGACCCGGAAGGTATCTACGCCGGCGATGCGGACTACGGAACCAACAAGTTCGGTAGCGACAACTTCGGCGACGGCGACGGTTATCCCGTCATGAAATCGTACACGATCGGTTTGAGCATAACTTTCTAAATTACGGACGACAATGAAAAAGATAACATATATTTTGCTTTCGGCCTGTTTCCTGCTCACGTCCTGCGAGGATTTCCTTAACAGGGATCCCGACGCCAAGGTCGGATCCGGGGATTATTTCACGGACGAAGGCTCCCTGCTGACCTATACCAACGGGTTCATCCAGAAATACACCCCCAGCGCAGCAGACCTGGGCTACGGCGACGGGTACTCGGACATCATGGCCACCGAAAAGTCGTTCACGTTCCTGACCAACGCCTCGTGGACACCCGACCTGCAGAGCGGCTGGTCGATCAGCAACTGGACGCCGATCTACAACATCAACTATTTCCTGGTGCACATGCGCGAGGCGAAGGGGCTCTCCGAAGCTACCTACAACCACTACGAAGGCACAGCCCGTTTCTGGCGCGCCTGGCAATACTTCGAGAAGGTCAAGACCTTCGGCGCCGTACCCTGGTACGACGAGCCGATCGACCCCGAGGACATGGTGGCACTCTACAAACCGCGCGACAGCCGCGAATACGTCATGGAGCGCGTGCTCGAAGACCTGGACTTCGCCTGCAAACATTGCTACACGTCGTCGGAATGGATCAACTGCGCCCGCATCAACCGGTACATCGCCCTGGCCTACAAGGCCCGCGTCTGCCTGTTCGAAGGCACCTACCGCAAATACCATTCGGTAGACCCGTCTACGGGCAAGGCGTGGGAAGACAAGCAGGCTTCGGAGAAATTCCTGCGCGAATGCGCCGAGGCATGTGAGGAATTGATGGCGGCCGGCGTATACAGCATCGTGAACAACCCCGCCAACGTCAAGACCCAGTACCGGGAACTCTTCACGCAGGAGGCCGTCAACACGACCGAGGTGATCTGGGCACGCCAGATGAGCGTCGGCATGACCACGTTCCACGACCTGACGTGGCGTTACACGTCGGGCAGCTACGGACAGCGCTGGTCGCTCGACCAGGATTTCGTGAAGACCTACCTCAACTTGGACGGTTCGCGCCACACGGCGACCGGCGAGGAGTTCACGACCGAAGTCGAAAACCGCGACTACCGTCTCTCGCAGAGCATCATCACGCCGGGCTACACGAAGCTGGTGGGCGGCGTTTCGACCGCGACACCCCCCGATTTCACGGTGACGCTGACCGGCTACCAAGTCATCAAGTTCAACATCGACGACAAGGCATACGAGTCGGCATCGGTTTCCTACAACTCGCTGCCCATCATGCGTTACGCCGAGGTACTGCTCAACTACGCCGAGGCAAAGGCCGAGCTGGGCGAATTCAGCGACGACATCTGGAACAAGACCATCAAACCGCTGCGTGAGCGCGCAGGCGTCGACGGCAAGCGCCCGACGTCGGCAGACCCCTATCTGCAACAGTACTACGGGCTGAGCGACAGCGACCTGCTGGAGATCCGCCGCGAGCGCGCCATCGAGTTGCTGCTGGAAGGGTTCCGTTACAATGACCTGATGCGCTGGCATGCGGGCGAGCTGCTGAACAAGCAGTGGTACGGCATCTACATCCCGGCCATGGATACCTCCTACGACCTCAACGGCGACGGCATCAACGACGTCTGCGTGATTTCGGGCGAAGCCGGCAACGAACCCGGCGTAACGTACATCGTACTCGACGACAGCAAATATTCGCTGGAGAACGGCACGACCGGACGTCTGCTCTATACCGTGGGCCGCAACTTCGAGGAGAAGCGCTACCTGCGCCCCATCCCCAAGACGGCGCTGAACATCAACCCCGACCTGGGACAAAACTACTACTGGAGATAAACAAGGAGGAAACGCGCCCCGGGCGGGATTTTCCCGGGGCGCGCATCCCGATATAAACCTTAATTCAGCATACAATGAAACGATACATATTTATCATCGCCGCACTCACCGCCCTGATCTTTACCGGGTGCTCGAATGACGACGACCGCCCGGTAAAGACCCCCATAGATCCGCTGACCGACATCTACGGAGTGGTGACCGACAACCAGGGGAACAGACTGCAGGGAATCGTCGTAAGCGACGGATATACCTGCACAGCCACCGACGAGAACGGCGTCTACCAGCTTACGGCCGGGGAATTCTCCTATCAGGTGTACCTTTCGATCCCCGCGGCATACGAAGTCCCCATGTCCGAAGGGCTGCCCTGCTTCTGGCAGAAACTGACCGAAGGGCGCAAGCGCTACGACTTCACGCTGACCCCGCTGGCCGGAGGTGCCGAGAACGAGTTCAACCTCTTCTGCGTGGCCGACCCCCAGTGCCAGAACACGACCAACATCGCACGTTTCAACAACGAAACGGTACCCGACATCGCCGCGCAGGTCGCAGCCTCGACGCTGCCGTGTTACGGCATCACGTTGGGCGACATAGGCTGGAACACCGAGAATACGGACTACACGAACGACGTATTCCCGCTGATGAAAAAGGCCATGCAGATGGACAAGGTCGGGCTGCCGCTCTTCCAGCTGATGGGCAACCACGACAACAAGGTGATCGCCGTCAGCAAGAACGACTATACTGTGGCACACGACATCGCCGCACAGCGGAATTTCGAATACATCTTCGGCCCCGTAAACTATTCGTTCGACCGCGGCAACGTGCACATCGTCGCCATGGACAATATCATTTTCCCGAGCCACAAGGATTATTCGCTCGGATTCCGCGACGACCAGGTCGAGTGGCTCCGCCAGGATCTGAGTTATGTTCCGAAAGACAAAATGGTGATCTTCTGCGTACACATCCCCATGCGCGCCAGCAACAACCAGAACGTACAGGCAGTACTCGAACTGCTCAAGCCGTTCGCCGAGGTGCATATCATGTCGGGACACACGCACTATGCCGAGAACAACACCTACGACAGCCACTACGAACACGTGCACGGCGCAGCCTGCGGCGCATGGTGGCATTCGACGATCAATACCGACGGAACGCCCAACGGCTATGCGATCTACAAGGTCAAGGGCGCGACGATCGACAACTGGGTTTATAAGGCCACGGGCTTCGACCCCGATTTCCAGATACGCCTCTACCGCGGCAGCGACATCTTCATGGAAGGGTATACGCCTTCGTACCAGTTCTATTACAAGGGCGACGACCAGATCGTGGCCAACATCTGGAACGCCGACAAGGACTGGAAGATCGAAGTCTATGAAAACGGCACCAAGACCGGGGAAATGAAGCCCTACGAGAGCAATGCTACCAAACGCGACGCATGGGCATCAGGCTACCATTGCGGCGTACAGGGACGCGCCCCGGGCAACTACGACCGCACCAACACGAGCCACCTGTACTACTACACGCTCCAATCGTCCACGGCTTCGGTCGAAGTCCGCGCCACGGATAAATTCGGCCAGACTTACAGCCAGTCGAAATTCACTACGGGCCTTGCCGAGGATTTCCCGGTCGGCGAGTAGATTATTACGGAAAAATTCGTAACTTTGTGAATTGCGATTCAAAAGCAGAAACGAAATGAAACGACTGATCTCGATACTCGTCGCCCTGTCGGTCTGGGGCATTGCCTGCGCACAGCCCTCGGTACGCATTGCCCACGGGCCCTACCTGCAACAGGTCACCGACGACGGCTTCACCGTGGTATGGACGACAACCATGGACGCCGCGTCGTGGGTCGAAGTAGCCCCTGACGACGGATCGCATTTCTATGCCGCCGAGCGGCCGAAATATTACGATTCGCACATCGGCAAACGCCGCATAGGACGCCTGCACCGCGTACGCGTGGAGGGGCTGGCTCCGGGGACGACCTACCGTTACCGCATCATGCAGCAGGGCGTGCTCTGCGACCAAGGCAACAAGCGGGTAGTCCTGGGCGAAGGTTACGGGAGCGACATCCTCAAACACAAGCCCTATACGGCCACTACGCTAGACGGGCGGAAAGAAAAAACTGAATTCTGGGTCGTGAACGACATTCACGCCCAGGATTCGATCTTCCGGTTGCTGCTGGAAGGCGTCGGGAAGGCCAAACCCGATTTCGTCTGCTTCAACGGCGACATGCTCAGTTCGATGGAGTCCGAGAAACAGCTTTTCGAGGGTTATCTCAATTCGGCGGCCGAATTGCTGACACCCGCGGGAATCCCGATCTTCGCCACGCGCGGCAACCACGAGAACCGCGGCTCCTTCTCCCCGAGATTCCTCGACTACTTCCCGACCTCCACGGGCGAGGTATACTACACGTTCCGGCAGGGCCCGGCCTATTTCGTCGTACTGGACTGCGGCGAGGACAAACCCGACAGCGACATCCGCTACTACGGGTTGTCGACTACCGACGCCTACCGCGAACAGGAAGCCCGCTGGCTGAAGGGCGTGGTCGAAAGCGAGGAATACCGCTCGGCACCCCTGCACATCGTCGTGCTGCACATGATCCCGGGCGGGAAAAGCAGCTGGCACGGCGAACAGGAACTCCGCAGGCTGCTCGTACCGATCCTCAACGAAGCTTCGGTCGACATCATGCTATGCGGGCACTACCACCGCTACCAGTGGATCGACGACGGGAGCCGGGGCACGAACTTCCCGATCCTCGTAAATTCGAACCGGGACAAGCTCGTGGTGAAGGCCGACCGCAGGGGAATCGACATCGACGTCGTGAACACGGGCGGCGAGGTCATCAAACGCCACCGGATCGACAAGTAACCGCCTGAAAGGAAACAGAACAGGGACAAAGGCGCTTCCGGGCGCCTTTGCTCTTGGAACAAACCACAGAGAACCAACAAAACGCAATATGAAAACATCCAGACTACTGACCGCCTTCGCCACCGCCGCCCTGCTGCTCGGATGCGCCCCGGGCGGGCAAAAGGCCGAAGGGCCCTACTACATCGACATCAAAGACCGCACACAGCTGCACGAGTGGTTCCGCTATTCGCCCGAGCGGCCGGTCGTCATCAGCGGCCACCGCGGCGGCATGGTGACGGGATTCCCCGAAAACTGCATCGAGTCGTTCGAGAAGACGCTCACGATGATGCCCTCGTTCTTCGAGATCGACCCGCGCATGACCAAAGACAGCGTGATCGTGCTGATGCACGACGCCACGATCGACCGTACCACGACCGGCACGGGCAAGGTTTCGGACTACACCTACGCGGAGTTGCAGCAGTTCTTCCTCAAGGATCGCGAAGGCAACGTCACGACCTACAAGATCCCCACCCTCGAGGAGTGCATCGCCTGGAGCCAGGGCAAGACGATCCTCAACCTCGACATCAAGGACGTCCCGCTCGAAGTGATGTCGCAATTCATCAACCGCCTGGCACCGGCCAACGTGATGTATACCGTGCGCAACGCCAAACAGGCGCGCACGTACCTCGACCGCGACCCGCAGGCGATGTTCTCGTGCTGGTGCAAGAACATGAAGGAGTTCAACGAATACGTCGGGGAGCGGATTCCCTGGTCGCAGGTGATGGCCTACGTCGGCACGATGATGCTGCCCGACCAGCAGGAGCTTTACGACAACCTGCACCGCAACGGCGTGATGTGCATGATCTCGCTCGCCCCGACGCACGACCGCAGGGCCACCGACGCGCAGAAGATACAGGGCTATGAACTCGAAATCCCGACGGGTTGCGACGTCATCGAAACCGACTACCCCTACTTATTCCAGAACCTCAATCTCAACCGCAAGTAAACAAATGGCTGCATTCGAAAAATACCGCTCGGTCTACACGCACGACGAACTGATGGAACACCTGCGCCGCATCCGGCACGTGGCGCTCGACATGGACGGCACAATCTACATGGGCATGTCGCTCTTTCCCTACACCAAGCCGTTCCTCGCGGGGCTCAAGGAGATGGGCATCGGCTATTCGTTCCTGACCAACAACCCGTCGAAGTCGATCGCCGACTACCTGCACAAACTCGACGTGCTGGGCATACGGGCGACACGCGACGAGATGTACACCACCGCACTGGCGACGATCGACTACATCAGGGAGCATTACCCTGCGGCCAAACGGCTTTTCCTGCTCGGCACGCCGAGCATGATCTCGGAATTCGAGGCCGCAGGTTTCGAATCGGCCGCAGATTCGGCGGACGACGTGCCGGACGTGGTGGTCGCGGCGTTCGACATGACGCTGCAGTATGACCGCCTGTGCCGCGCCGCATGGTGGGTGTCGCAGGGCGTACCCTACATCGCCACCAACCCCGACCGGGTATGCCCCACCGACCAGCCGACGGTACTGGTCGACTGCGGTTCCATTTGTGCTTGCATCGAACATGCCACGGGACGGCGGCCCGACATCACGCTCGGCAAACCCGATCCCAACATGCTCTCGGGCATACTCTCGCGCCACGGCCTGCAACCCGACCAGATCGCGATGGTCGGCGACCGCATCTACACCGACGTGGCGATGGCGCACAATGCCAAGGCCATGGGCGTGCTGGTGCTCTCGGGCGAGACGACGCTCGACGTCGCCGAGGCGGCCGAGCACCGGCCCGATCTCATCGCCGAACACATCGGCACGCTGGGCGAACTGCTCCGCGAAGCGCACAGCAAATAACCGGACGCGGCATGCCGTCCGCCAGACCGGCAGCACCGCACCGCCGCACCGGCATATCAGCGCTGGGGCGCACAAATGCCTGTCGGAAACAGCACTCCGAATAGGCGGAGGTTATACTCCTATCAGAAAAACCGGGCTCCGAAAGAGCCCGGTTTTTTACGGTGTTCACCGGAAAAGCACTATCTTTGCAGAAGATAAACCGCACCCGGACAATTGGGAGTTTGCGCTCTTCCCGCCCGTTTGCACCATCATCGCGGCGATAGAGCCAGATAAACGAACGGTAAACCCTATGGAACACAATATCCT
>OHMG01000434.1_pt1 | contig 17572 bp, 13 predicted proteins | sample 1569281 | NCBI WGS metagenome assembly OHMG01 (sample SAMEA3879581, study PRJEB24766) | human gut metagenome | biome: human-associated habitat; feature: feces | place: USA | collected 1985/1987 | reverse complement strand
ATAGATTTAAATTTACTTGAAAGGGGTGCGGATTATAAAGAACTGAAAAAGAGCTATGTGATCTTTATTTGTCCATTTGATCAATTTCAGGAGGGGTTACACAAGTACACATTTGAAAATCAATGTAAAGAGATACCAGAACTTGTATTGGGAGATGAGTCAACGAAAATATTCTTGTGTGCCGGTGGGCATGCAGATGATGTATCGGATGAAATGAAGGACTTTTTAAACTGGCTTACGACAGGACAGACAGGCAATAGCCAATTCGTGAATAAGCTTGAAAATGCTGTTCTGAAGGCAAAAAAACATGAGGAATGGAAGGTGGAATACATGACGTTACTTATGAGAGACAATGAAATGATGGAAAAGGGCCGTAATGATATGCTTTTTTCATTGGTGCAGGACGGAACACTGTCTCTTGAGATTGCAGCAACAAAGGCAGAGATGCCGGTGGAGAAGTTCGCAAAAGCCATGAAAGAAGCAGGATATTTTATCAGGGAGCTTCCATGAGAGAAGATTATCATATTTATTATGAAAATGAAGAAGAACTGTCCGTCTGGCAACCGGAAATAAAAATGTAATGGCAAATAGAAAGAAAAGGAGACAAAAAATATGCCTTGTACAACGATATTAGTAGGAAAAAATGCAACCTATGATGGTTCAACCATGATTGCGAGAAATGATGATGCGGGTGGAAATGATCACTTTACGCCAAAGAAAATGATTGTGGTGCAGCCAAAGGAGCAGCCACGTGTATACAAAGCGGTACTTTCTTCTGTAGAAATTCCGCTTCCAGAAAATCCGCTTCGCTATACGGCTATGCCAAATGCAGTGGAAGGGAAAGGAATCTGGGGTGCATGCGGAGTCAATGAAGCACGGACCGGAATGACGGCAACCGAGACAATCACATCCAATCCACGTGTACTCGGTGCAGATCCGCTGGTGGAAAACGGCATTGGAGAGGAAGATATTGTATCGTTAGTACTTCCTTATATCCACAATGCAAGAGAGGGTGTTCAGCGGCTGGGAGAACTTCTGGAAACCTATGGCACTTATGAAATGAATGGAATTGCCTTTTCCGATCAGAATGAAATCTGGTGGATGGAGACCATTGGCGGACATCACTGGATTGCACGCCGTGTGCCGGATGATGCGTATGTGGTTATGCCAAATCAGCTTGGAATTGATGCATTTGATCTGGATGATGCATTTACCATGCAGGAAAATCATATGTGTTCTGCAGATATGCGGGAGTTTATTGCGAACCATCACTTGAATCTATCCATGGATGGCACTCTGAATCCGCGCGAAGCTTTTGGCAGCCATGACGATGCAGATCATGTGTACAATACACCGCGTGCGTGGTATATGCTGCGCTGCCTGAATCCACACACATACAACTGGGATGGACCGGATGCGGATTTTACACCGGAGTCCGATGATCTGCCATGGACACTGGTACCGGAGCGCAAGATTACGGTGGAAGATGTGAAATATGTGCTTTCCTCGCATTATCAGGGGACGCCATACGATCCATATGGAGCGTATGGAGATCCGGGGCAGCGTGGCATGTATCGTTCCATTGGTATCAACCGCAATGATTTTGTTGGTCTTGTGCATATCCGCCCGGAGCATGGAGAGGATGCCAATGTACTGGAATGGGTTGCGTATGGTTCCAATGCCTTTAATGCCATGGTGCCATTTTATGCACAGGTGGAGAAAACTCCGGAATATGTGGCAAATACGACAGCAGAAGTTTCTACGGATAATTTTTACTGGGTAAGCCGGATGATTGGTGCGATGGCAGATGCCTCTTATAAGAAATCGGTGTTCCATGTCGAGCGGTATCAGGAGAAAGTGCTGTCTAAAGGACATGAGATTATCAATCATTATGATAAACTGCTGGAAAAAGAAACCGACGCAGGAAAGCGCATGGCACTTAAGACAGAAGCAAACAATGCGGTGGCAGATATGGTAAAAAAAGAAGCTGCCGATACACTTGATAAAGTTCTGTTTGAACTGTGTGGACAGATGAAGAATGCATTTGCCCGTTCCGATGCTTAACGCATCAGTTTCCGCCGCAGAAGCAGATACGCCGTGATCATAACCGTACCGGTCAGTACCCAGGAGATCGGATAGATAATCATAACAACCCAGAATTCATGTATGGCACGGCAGACGGTGTTGATCCAGATAAGGCGCAGCACGCAGGAGCCGACCACGGTGATCAGAGCCGGTGTCAGGGAATGGCCAAAGCCACGCATGGCACCGCCGCTGATCTCGTAAGTGGAGGTCAGAAGTTCCAGTGTGGTGACGATCAGAAGGCGCTGTACGGCAAAAGTCAGGACATTCGGATCGGTTGTGTACAGGCGAACGAAAAAGTCCCGGCCGAGTACAAAAACACCGGATAACAGGCCGCAGAATATCATGGAAAAAATCATGCAGAGACGGTATACTTTTTTGCACCGTTTAAAATCTCCGGCACCGTAATTCTGGCTCGTAAAAGTAACGGTAGTCTGGGCAAATGCGTTTACCATAAAATACGCAAAAAATTCAAAGTTCAGTGCAGCTGCAGATCCTGCGATAGCGTTTGATCCAAAACTGTTAATCATGCTCTGGATGCAGACGTTGGCAAGGGAAAAGACCATGCCCTGCAGGCCGGCAGGAACACCAATGATCAGAATTTTTTTCAGTTCGCCCCAGTCAATGGACAAGCCGGAGAGTTTGACACGGATTGGTTCCTGTTCATGCAGTAAAATATAAAACAGAATACCGGAACTTACAATATTAGAAACAACGGTGGCAATTGCGACACCGGATACTCCCAGATGAAATACAATGACAAGAATCAGGTTCAGTCCGGTATTAATGATTCCGGCGGCAATCAGGGCATACAGCGGGCGGCGGCTGTCACCGATGCTGCGCAGGATTGAGGAACTGAAATCATAAAGCATGATAAATGGCATGCCGAGAAAATAGATCCGCAGATATAAAACTGCCAGATCGAGAACATCTTTTGGCGTTTCCATCAGTGTCAGTACCGGTCTGGCAATGAACTGCCCCAGTACAAGCACGAAAATGCCACTGCATAAAGCGACAACGATGGCGGTGTGAATTGCCCCTTTTACATGTTCTTCGGCTTTCTGTCCGATGTAGCGGGAAATAATTACGTTGGAACCGAGCGAAATTCCGATGAACAGATTAATCATCAGTGCGATGAGCGAACTGTTGCTTCCCACGGCCGCCAATGCACGGCTGCTTGCAAAACGGCCGACCACTGCGGTATCCACAGAATTAAATAATTGCTGTAAGATGCTGCTGGCAGCCAGAGGCAGGGCAAAAAGCAGTAATTTATTCCATAGAGATCCATGTGTCATATCAATTGTATTTTTCTTTTGCATATTCATAGTGAAACAAATCCCTTCTTTAATAAGTACAGATGATTATAATCCCGGGAAATCAGAAAATCAATAGCTACAGAGTTTTGAGAATATTTGTAATAAACTAAAAAATGTGTTGACATTTTGCAAGAAGAGTGCTAGTTTTTTGTTAACAAAGAGAAATCAGGCAAATGCATCGAACAGAATACGATCACAATATACTTTTTTCCAGAGAGTTGTCGGGCGGTGCGAGACAACAGACAGATATGGTGACCATCCTCTGTGAGCTGTGGGCTGAATTCCGTCAGGACAGTAAGCTTCACCGGTATTCTACCGTTATCAGGAACCTTATTTCTGCAGAGGGGAGTCTGTTGAGATGAGAGTGAGTGGTCGTTTCATACGGCAAATAAAGTGGTAACGCGGAAGCATAACATAAGCCTTCGTCTTTATATACTGATAAGAGGTATATAGGGACGGAGGTTTTTTATTCCTGTTCCATTCTCTTTGCAAATATTAAGAAGGGAGTCGCCAAATGGCGAAAAAACAATGAATGGTTTAGTTATCGTATTAATTGCAATTGTGGTACTTGGTGCCGGCTATCTGTTATACGGACGCTGGCTTGCCAGCAAATGGGGGCTGGATCCGAAAGCAAAAACTCCGGCTTATACGCATGAAGATGGACAGGATTATGTTCCTTCCTCCAAACTGACAGTGTTTGCCCATCAGTTTTCTTCCATTGCCGGTGCAGGCCCTGTTACTGGTGCAATCCAGGCTGCAGCCTTCGGCTGGCTGCCGGTTCTGCTGTGGGTGCTCATCGGCGGCGTTTTCTTCGGAGCCGTGCAGGATTTCGGTGCACTGTATGCTTCCGTTAAAAATGAAGGAAAATCGATGGGAATGATCATCGAGAAATACATCGGAAGAACCGGACGGAAATTATTTATGCTGTTCTGCTGGCTGTTTACACTTCTGGTTATGGCAGCTTTTACCGATATGGTTGCCGGAACGTTTGTCGGAAAAGGTGTGGAAGGGATGACAAAGGCAACAGGCTATGCGAATTCCGCAGCGGCATCCATTTCCATGCTGTTTATCGTTGTTGCCATCATCTTTGGCCTGATTCAGAAAAAGGTCGGGAAAATGAAAGAGTGGGTTCGCGCAGTGGTTGCCATTGCCCTGTTGGTTGTCATGTTTATCATTGGTATGAAACTTCCAATGTATGCGACAAAGAGTACCTGGATCTATATTGTTATGGCATATCTGTTCCTTGCCTCTGTCATGCCGATGTGGCTGCTCATGGAGCCGCGTGATTACATGACCACTTTCATGCTGCTGGGCATGATCATTGGTGCGGTTGTCGGTGTCATTGCCGAGCATCCGACTATGAAGCTGAATGCATTTAGCGGATTTAATGTAGATGGCAGTTATCTGTTCCCTACCTTATTTGTAACGATTGCCTGTGGTGCGGTATCCGGATTCCACAGTCTGGTTTCTTCCGGAACATCATCAAAGACCATCAGTAATGAGAAAGATATGCCGATGGTCGGTTATGGTGCCATGGTGGTAGAGTCACTGCTCGGAGTCATTGCACTGGTTGTTGTTGGTGCGGTTGCCGTAAACGGAACAAAGCCGGAGGGTACTCCGTTTTCTATTTTCTCTGCTGGTGTTGCAGGATTTTTCGAAAAATTCGGTATTCCGGTACAGGTTGCTACCGTATTTATGACGATGTGTGTATCTGCACTGGCACTGACCTCTCTCGATTCTGTTGCACGGATCGGACGTATGTCGTTTCAGGAGTTGTTTTACGGGGATACTACTGACACTTCCAAGATGCCGGGCTGGCAGAAAGTTCTGACCAATAAATATTTTGCAACAATTATTACCTTATTCTTTGGTTATTTACTGACTCTTGGCGGATACAATAATATCTGGCCACTGTTTGGTTCTGCGAACCAGCTGCTTGCAGCACTTGTACTGATTGCACTTGCGGTATTCTTAAAGACAACCGGAAGAACCGGCTGGACACTTTACATACCGATGTTTGTTATGCTGGCAGTTACGTTTACCGCACTGATCCAGAAGACCATTGCACTGGTTTCCAATATTGCCGGTGGTCAGGCAACTTTCCTGGTAGACGGTCTGCAGTTTATCGTGGCTATTCTTCTGATGGTTCTCGGTGTGCTGGTTGCATTCAGCTGTCTGAAGAAACTGTTCACTGCAAAGAAACAGGAAGCATAAGCTATTTGTTCTGTTTTCTCCATTCCCGCGGAGAAACACCATAAATATTTTTAAAAGCACGGGAAAAATGAAGCTGATTTTCGTATCCGACGGCAGAGCCGATATCTGCGATGGACAGGGAAGTCAGCTTTAATAATTCCGTTGCCTTTACCATGCGGTAGTTCATAAGAAATTCCTGTGGGGAGCGACCGGTCGAGTTGCGGAAGATTTTTCCGAAATAACTCCGGTTGATGCCACATACCGCAGCGATATCTTCAATCGAAATAGTATTCTGAAAGTTCTGTTCCATATAATTGATCGCTTCTTTTATATAATAATCACTCATGCGCCCGCTGGAGATCAGCGTTGTCGACTTTGCCGACTGCAGCAGATAATCCAAAAACAGATACAGATGCCCGATCAGATGGAAGGAGGATTCCTGCGGCTGATTGACGATATAAAGCATTTCATCGGCAAGTTTTTCCCGTAATTCTTTGGAATGGGAATGATAAACGGGCGCATCTTTACACAAGTCTGTGATACTTAAAGCTTCTTTTACACGTAAGCCATCAAATTCGATCCACATATATTCCCATGGAAGCTGTTCATCGGCAATGTAAGTATTGATCTGGCCGGGAAAAATCATAAACCCCTGTCCGCTTTTTACAGAATAGGTCCGTGTTTCCCCCTTTGCATTGTCTGCCATAAGAGTTCCGGTTCCGGAAAGAACGTAGTGAAACAGATAGTGGTTGCGTGTTGCAGGTCCGAAAGAATGACCGGGATCACACTGTTCGTATCCAAACTGATACATGCACAGATCAATAAAATTTTCATTTGGAAAAATATTAAAAAATGTATTACTCATAAAACACTCCGTATATACCAAAATGCGATATTAGTATCTATTATAGCACAAAATATTGCATTTAGGTATAAAATTAAAAAAATATGGGTATTTAAGGACGCATAAAGGTATGTTATAATCAGATTATCAAAAAGGCAAGCGGATATATTTAAGAAAAGGAGAGAGGAATATGGCAAAAAGGAATATTTTCCGTGGTCTTGCGGCTGTGCTTGCACTTGGTATGTGTATGACAGGACTTGCTGGATGCGGAAACGAAAAAAGGGCGGATGGAAAAACGGAGATTGAAGTGGTTTCCTACAAACCAGAAGCAGTTAAGGCATTTGAAAAAATTGAAAAGCGGTTCAATGAAACACATGATGACATTCATTTGACGATTTCATCTCCAAATGAAGCAATGACCATTTTAAAGACACGTTTTATCCGGGAGGATTATCCGGATATCATCGCAATCGGAGGAGACATCAACTATTCCAACTTTTTAGATGCAGATCTGTTTGAGGATATTTCCGATCTGGATGAAGTCCAGACCGTAAAACAGGCATATCTGGATATGGATAAGGAACTGGAGTTTATTCCAAAGGATGGCACGTATGCACTTCCATATGTGGCAAACGCGGCAGGAATTTTATATAACAAAGATTTGTTTGAGGAAAATGGCTGGAAAGTTCCGACCACCTGGCAGGAATTTACCACACTGTGTGATGAAATAAAACAGAGCGGAACACTTCCGCTGTATCTGGGATTTAAAGATACCTGGACCTGTCTGGCTCCGTGGAATGCGCTGGCAGTCGGACTTACCGATTCGGACACCTGCAATCAGGTAAATATGGGAAATACCACATTTGCCAGGACTTATGAACCGGTAGCAGAAAAGATGCGTGCGCTTTTGGATTACGCCGAAAAAAATCCGTATGCATACGGTTATAACGATGCTTGTACAGCATTTGCCCGCGGGGAATCTGCCATGTATCCGATCGGAAGCTATGCGATCCCGCAGATCAAATCGGTCAATCCGGATATGAATATCGGTTCTTTTACATTTCCTGCAAATGATGAGGAATCAGACAATGTATTAAATTCAGGAATTGATTTACAGTTTTCTGTGATGAAAGCATGCAAAAACAAAGAAGCAGCATATGAAGTTTTAAAATATCTGTATGACGATGAGACCATTCAGATTTATCTGGATGATCAGGGCGGAATTGCCTGCAAGGATGGGGATTTCGCAATTCCGGAAACACTCAAGGATATGCGTCCTTACATTGAAAACAACCGCATGGCAGATTATCAGGATCACCATTATCCGAGTGAGATGAGTGTGGATGCCATGATCCAGACTTTTCTGCTGGATACAAGCGATAATGCACAGGAAAAGTTTTTGAAAAAATTTGATTCCGACTGGAAGCGCTATAACCGGGATCTGATTCGGAAAGTACAGGATTATCAGAAAGAACAGGAGGATGCACAATGAAAAAGAAAATGTCAAACAGGGACAAAACATTCTGGGCGGTTGTCATACCGGTTGTGATCTTATTTTTTGCATTCAATACACTTCCAATGATCAAAGGTGTGATTTACAGTTTTACCAATTATAAAGGATACGGAACGTACGATTATGTCGGGTTCCGGAACTATGCAGATCTGTTTACGGATTCCCGCGTGGGAAAAAGCTATGTGTTTACGTTTAAATATGCACTGGCAGGAACGATATTGGTAAATGTGCTGAGTCTGATCATGGCAGTTGGATTAAACAGTGCAATCCGTTTTAAAAGTGCACTGCGCGGTATTTATTTTGTACCGAATATTTTAGGAGGACTTGTCATCGGCTATATTTTTAGTTTTATTTTTACTTACATTCTTCCAACTGTGGGAAATGTGTTCCATATTGGATTTTTACAGAACAGTATTCTTGCAAGTGAAAAATACGCATGGATTGGTGTGCTGATTGTTGGTGTATGGCAGGCAGTTGCCATGAATACCATTATTTATATTTCCGGTCTGCAGACCGTCCCGGAGGAAGTTTACGAGGCGAGTATGCTTGATGGAGCAAGTAAATGGAAACAGTTCTGGAAAGTAACATTTCCACTGGTTATGCCGTTTGTAACAATCAATCTGGTATTGAGCACAAAGAATTTTCTCATGGTATTCGACCAGATCATGTCTTTGACCAAGGGAGGTCCGGCACAGAGCACCGAATCGATCTCTTACCTGATTTATAAAAATGGTATGGATGGCGGACAGTTTGGATTCCAGAGTGCAAATGCAGTTATTTTCTTTATTGTGATTGTGGCAATTTCACTTTTCCAGATGACAGTCATGAATAAGAAGGAGGAGCAGTTATGATGAAAGAAAAACAGAAAACAAACCGGGTACTTACGATTGTTCTGATTTTGGGGACGGTTACCGTATTTTTTCCACTGTATATGGCAGCGATCATTGCGTTTAAGAAACCAAGTGAGATGACAAACGATGTGGCGGGTGCACTTTCTTTCCCGAAACAATGGAGTTTTGAAAACTTCCGTCAGGCAATGGAAGTGACCGATTTCTGGCGTTCTCTTGGAAACAGTTTACTGATCACTCTGATAACGATCGTACTGGCAATTCTGATCCACTCGATTGCAGGCTATGTGATCGGGCGGGGCATGGCAAGAAGAAAAAGTTTCCGTTTTATCTATCTGTATATTGTCAGTGGTATGTTTGTTCCATTTTCCATCTTAATGATGCCTCTGGTAAAACAGACGGCACACATGGGACTTGGAAACCGTGCCGGTGTCATCGTGTTGTATCTGGTATTTTACATGCCAATGAATGTCCTGCTTTACAGTGGATATTTAAAAAATATTCCGGAAGCACTCGAAGAAGCAGCAGATATTGATGGGGCAAGTACCTGGACGACTTACTGGAGAGTGGTATTCCCGATGATGAAACCGATGCATGCGACGGTTGCGATTCTGACAGCCCTTGGAACCTGGAACGATGTTATGACACCGCTTGTGATCATGTCCGGAACCGGACAGAATACGCTGCCGCTTGCACAGCTTAACTTCCAGACACAGTTTGGAACCAATTACAATCTGGCGTTTGCCTCCTATATTCTGGCACTGATCCCGATCCTGATCTTTTATATGATCTGCCAGAAACAGATTTTGAATGGTGTGGCAAACGGTGCAGTCAAAGGATAAAAAATAAAACGAGGTGGCTTCTATGGCAATTATATACAATCCAAATAAAAAAATCTTTACCCTGCATACAGCGCATACAACCTATCAGATGCAGGTCGACCCACTGGGATATCTGCTGCATCTGTACTATGGGGAAAAAACAAACAGTTCCATGGACTATGTCCTAACCTATGCAGACCGCGGATTTTCTGGAAATCCTTATGCAGCCGGTATGGACCGCACCTATTCGCTGGATGCGCTGCCACAGGAATATCCGTCCCTTGGCACCGGAGATTACCGCAATATTGCACTGAATATCAAAAATGAAAAAGGGGTGGAAAGTGCAGATCTGCTTTTTAAGAGCTATGAGATCCGAAGCGGCAAGTATCAGTTACAGGGACTTCCGGCTGTCTGGGCAGATGAAAACGAAGCACAGACTCTGGAAATAGTCCTTGCAGATGAAAACGCACAGGTTGAAGTGCATCTGCTGTATGGCGTTTTAGAAGAAACCGATATCATTACAAGGAGTGTCCGGATTAAAAATATGGGAACCGGACAGATTACGATCGAAAAGGCAGCGGCAGCCTGTCTGGATTTTGTACAGGGAGAGTTTGATGTCCTGCGGTTTTATGGAAAGCATGCCATGGAGCGCAATCTGGAGCGCACCCCGCTGGGACATGGAACGATTGCGTTTGGCAGCCGCAGGGGAACATCCAGCCATCAGTATAATCCGGCAGTAATTCTGGCAGAAAAAGGGACAACAGAGACGGCAGGCAGCTGCTATGGCATGCTGTTTGTATACAGCGGCAATTTCTCCTGTGAGGCAGAAAAAGACCAGTTCAACCAGACGCGCCTGCTTCTTGGATTAAATGAAGAACTGTTTTCCTACCCGCTCGCGGCTGGAGAAACCTTTACGGTGCCGGAAGTCATTTTATCCTATTCGGCAGATGGATTGTCTGCATTGTCGCAGCAGTATCATAACTGCATCCGCAACCATGTGTGCCGCAGCAAATATGTCCATATGCAGCGTCCGGTGCTGATCAACAGCTGGGAGGCCGCCTATTTCGATTTTACGGGAGATACGATTGTGGATCTGGCAAAAGAAGCCGCTTCCCTTGGAATTGATATGGTAGTGATGGATGACGGCTGGTTCGGGAAAAGAAACGATGACAATTCTTCCCTTGGGGACTGGCAGGTCAACGAAAAGAAACTGGGGGGCAGTCTGGCAGATCTTATTACCCGTGTGCATGAGCAGGGCGTGAAATTTGGCATCTGGATTGAGCCGGAGATGGTCAATGAAGACAGTGATCTGTACCGGGCGCATCCGGACTGGGCGATCCGGATTCCGGGGAAAAAGCCGGTGCGCTCGAGAAACCAGCTACTGCTTGATTTTTCCAGAAAAGAAGTGCGCGACTGTGTATTTGACCAGATCTGTGCCGTGCTCGATCAGGGAAAAATTGATTATGTCAAGTGGGATATGAACCGCAGCATGGCAGATGTTTATGCCGGAAATCTTTCCTATGATTATGTGCTTGGTGTCTATGATTTTCTGGAACACCTGTGCAGCCGCTATCCGGATCTTCTGCTGGAGGGATGCAGCGGTGGCGGCGGCAGGTTTGACGCGGGAATGCTTTATTATTCCCCACAGATCTGGTGCAGCGACAATACCGATGCGATCAACCGCACAAGAATCCAGTACGGAACTTCGTTTTTCTATCCGGTTTCCGCGATGGGGGCGCATGTTTCGGCGGTGCCAAATCACCAGACCGGACGGGTGACAAGTTTCCATACCCGTGGGGTGACGGCGATGGCGGGAACTTTCGGTTACGAATTAAACCCGGCGCTTTTATCGGATGAGGAAAAACAGCAGATCCGGGAGCAGATCAAAACATACAAGAAGTATGAAACGCTCATTAACGAGGGAACGTACTGGCGGCTGTCGGATCCGTTTACGGATGAAATTGCGGCATGGATGTCCGTCTCAGAGCAACAGGATCATGCACTGGTAAGCGTAGTGCGTCTGATGGCAGAGGCAAATCAGGCGACCGTTTATGTCCGCCTGCGTGGGTTAAAGCCGGATGCCGTGTATCTGGAAGAACAGAGCGGCAGGCAGTATTCCGGTGCAGCACTGATGCATGCGGGAATTCCGCTTCCGCCGTTTACCAGAGAATATGAGGCATATCAGTTTTCTCTTACAGAACTGAAAGAGGCTGGAACATTATATGAAAAAGTGCAGAAATGGCGTGACGGGAATGTCAAAAATCGAGTGGTCATCAGCCTTTACGGTGGCTCCGGTTCCGGAAAAACAACACTTGCAACGGCATTGCAGCAGTACTTTTTAAATGACGGAACGGGTTGTTATCTGCTCTCGGGCGATGATTATCCACACCGGATTCCAAAACGCAACGATGAAGAACGGATGCGTGTGTATAAAGAAACCGGGGAAGACGGACTGCGTGGATATCTCGGAACAAAGAAAGAGATTGACTTCGACCGGATCAATGAAGTGCTTGCGGCATTTCATGAGGGAAAAGATACGATCACATTGCGGCATATGGGACGGGAAGATGGCGAGATCTCATCGGAAGAAACCGATTTTTCCGGAATATCCGTATTACTTCTGGAGTGGACACACGGAGGCAGTGACGATTTACATGGTGTGGATCTGCCCGTCTTCCTGGAAAGTTCCCCGGAGGAGACCAGGGAGCGGCGCATCCGCAGAAACCGCGATGAGAATGCCGCAAGCCCGTTTATCTGCCGCGTGGTAGAGCTGGAACAGGAAAAACTTGAAGTGCAGCGCAAAAATGCAGGATTAATCGTGGGAAAGGACGGAAGAGTTTATGAACCATAAACCGATGCTCAATGCATATCCCGACAGCCTTGGAGGAAATCTGGGAGATATTGTAACATTGCTAAAAACTGAGGCAATGCAGGATGTATTTTCTTCCTTTTACATTCTGCCGAGTCTGTATCATTCCGATCTCGACCGGGGATTTTCCGTGATCGACTATGACCTGAATGAGCAGCTTGCCAACCGGGAAGACCTTGACCAGTTAAAGAATATGGGGATTGACCTGAAACTGGATTTTATTTTAAACCATGCTTCCGCACAGTCCCCACAGTTTCAGGATCTTGTGGAAAAAGGGGAGGCTTCTGCGTACCGCGATTTTTTCATCGACTGGAACCGCTTCTGGGAAGGGCATGGAACCATGACGGAGGAAGGCTATATCCAGCCGGAGGAAAGCTGCCTGAAGCAGATGTTTTTCCGCAAACCCGGGCTGCCGATCCTGATGGTGGAATTTCCGGATGGAAAAAAGGTGCCGTACTGGAATACCTTTTATCAGGAAGTGCATGGCAGACACTATCTTGGACAGATGGATGTAAACATCCAGTCGCCAAAGGTGTGGGAGTTTTATCGTGAAACACTGGAGAAAATAGCTTCTTACGGAGCGGCGATCGTGCGGCTGGATGCCTTTGCCTATGCGCCGAAGACACCGGGAAAGAAAAACTTCCTCAATGATCCGGAGACATGGGAACTTTTACAGAAGATTCATGTGCTGGCAGAACCTTTGGGACTTACGCTTTTGCCGGAGATCCACGCAGCGTATGACGAAAAAATATACCAGACGCTTGCAGAAAAAGGCTATGCGACCTACGACTTTTTCCTGCCGGGACTGGTCATTGATGCGATTGAGAACAGGCGCGGAACATACCTTGCGGCATGGGCGAAGGAAATTGTGGAAAAGAAGATCTCCACGGTCAACATGCTCGGCTGTCACGACGGCATCCCGCTTCTGGATTTAAAGGGACTGCTTCCAAAAGAGGAGATCCAGTCGTTAATTGACCGGATTGTATCCCGCGGAGGCATGGTCAAAAATTTACATGGACAAAAGAATCTGTATTATCAGGTAAATGCCACGTACTACAGTGCATTGGGAGAGTCGGATGAAAAAATGCTTCTGGCGCGGGCCATCCAGATGTTTATGCCGGGCAAACCGCAAATCTGGTATCTGGATCTGTTTGCCGGAAAAAATGACCATGAAGCGGTGCAGCGTGCAGGGGAATCCGGACATAAGGAAATCAACCGGACAAATCTTTCCGGTGATCAGATCGCGGAAGGACTGAAAAAAGATGTGGTTCAAAAACAGCTTGCGCTAATCCGTATGAGAAATACCCATAAGGCATTTTCGGAAGGTGCAGAGGTAGCAATCTCCGGAGAGGAGAGTTCTCTGGAAATCCGCTGGGAATATGACGGGGCATATGTCGAATTGCATGTAAATTTTGAAGAGGGGACTTATACAATAGAAAGTAATTGAGAACAGAACGATATTACATGTAAAAAATAACATGAAAGCAGGAAGGAGATGCAGAAATACAGGCATCTCCTTCTTATGGGTTTAAATCCATAAGCTCATTGCCATGTTCCCGTAACCATTTGCGGGAAACCTTATAGTCTGGAAGCACACGCTCCACCTGTGCCCAGAAGCGTGGTGAATGGTTCATCTCCAGCCGGTGGCACAGCTCATGGACAACCACGTAATCCAGCACTTCCGGCGGTGCTTTCATCAGCAGGCAGTTAAAGTTAAGATTGCCCTTTGCACTGCAGCTTCCCCAGCGTGTACGCTGGTTTCGTATGGTGATCCTGCCATAGGTCACGCCGACAACCGGGGCATAAAACCGTACCCGTTCCGGAATTACGCGCAGTGCTTCATCTGCAAGCATCTGCAATTCCCCAGGATTTAAAGGTGCGGCTTTCGGGCGTGCAGCTTCCAATTTTTGTTTTTGTTCCATTTCCCGGAGATGGGCATACAGCCAGTCTGATTTTTCATCGACAAATTTACGGATTTGCCAGTCTGCCATCCAGTAAGGTGCCCTTACCAGAACCGATAAATCCGGACGGATTTCCAGTGCAACGGTTTTTCTTTTGCTTCGGATTATTCGAATCTGTGCTTTTTCCATTTCATTTCCATTTCCAACAATATATGTAAAACAGATGTTTTGTGCTATGTCATCATTGTACCATCATTTTATTGGAATGCAAAGGGGACAAACCAGGGGGGGAGTTCTGAGTGTGGAAAAAGATAAAATTCGCATATTTTCGACAGAAACATTGCAGTGGGAGGAAAAAAGGCGTATGATAAAAATAGTATTTTAAAGCGGAATAAAGAAAGGAACAGAGAAAATGGAAGGACGAAAAAAATGGAAGAGTTTTACCGAAAACTGAAGGTAGGAATGAAGTTGAAGTATGCATTTACTACAGTCATTGTAACGTTTGCTGTTGCTATGGTTGTTTCGCTTGTTTCCATTGTAATGATGAATGTGGATACTTATAAGTTTTACAGGGAAGCATATGCAAACAGCACATTGCAGATGGAAATCCGTAAAGATATACAGCTTGTGGGAAAATATATTTTGTGGTCGATGACAACCGATGATACAGGTTCCACACAGAGTTATCTTAATTCGGCACAGAAGTATGCAGATCAGGTTGGAAAAAATGTTACCACACTGAAGAAGTCTTTTCATGATAAAAAGAAAGTTGCGGAATTAAAAGATGCGATAGAAGAACTGAAAAAACAGCGGGTAGCGCTCATGGAACTGGCGCAGCAGAATAAAAATGACGAAGCTCTGGCACTGTTTAATTCCGATTATAATGATGCAACAGAGAAACTTCAGGATATATTGGTTGATATCGGAAAAGTGGCATCCGCAGAGGCAAAGAGTCAGTATACATCTGCCAGGGTAACGGGAATTGTGAGCATTATTCTGATGATTCTCATAGGAACAGGAGCAGTGGCTTTCTCCACTGTCATCCGGACCACCATTACCGGAATTATGCTAAAGCCAATTCAGGAACTGGAAGGTGCAGCTGAGAAACTGAAAGCAGGACAGCTTGATGTGGAAATAAATTATGAATCTCCAGACGAACTCGGAAAACTTGCTGGTAATTTCCGGCAGGCATGCAAAACTCTGGAGGTGATTGTGCAGGATACCAGTTATCTTCTGGGAGAAATGGCAGAAGGAAATTTCAATGTATCCAGTAATAATGCACAGATTTATATTGGAAATTTCAGACAGCAGTATGAGTCCATAAGCAAATTAAAACATGAACTGAGTGATACCCTGACACAGATTAATGAAGCATCTGAGCAGGTTGCATCCGGTTCCGGGCAGCTGGCAGGCGGGGCACAGGCTTTGGCAGAAGGTGCCACCGATCAGGCAGGTGCAGTAGAAGAACTGACAGCAACGGTAGAGAGTGTCAGCGGAATTGCAGAATCCAGCGCAGAGAGCGCTTCCGGGGCTTACCAGATGGTACGCACTGCCGTAGAACAGGCAGATCAAAGCAGAGAAGAATTACAGGCATTGACCAATGCCATGGAGCGGATCAGCAGTACCTCACAGGAAATCCAAAACATCATCGGTTCCATCGAGGAGATTGCAAGTCAGACCAACCTGTTGTCCCTGAATGCTTCCATTGAGGCAGCACGTGCCGGGGAAGCCGGAAAAGGTTTTGCGGTTGTGGCAGATCAGATCGGAAAACTGGCGGGTGACAGTGCACAGGCGGCAGTCAATACTCGCGATCTGATTGAAAAATCTCTGCAGGAAATTGAAAACGGAAACCAGATTACAGAAAAGACGGTTGCTGCATTAAATAAGATTCTTGAATCCATGAATGATTTTGCGAATGCGGTAAAGGGCGCCAGCGAGAGTTCTACCGAGCAGGCAAATATGTTAAAGCAGATCGAGCAGGGAATCGAGCAGATTTCCAGTGTCGTACAGAGCAACTCCGCAGCTGCAGAAGAAACTTCTGCGACAAGCCAGGAGCTTTCCGCACAGTCGGAAGGACTGAAGAATCTGGTTGGCAGGTTTAAGCTGGCAGAGTAGGAGAACATAATAAAAAGGAATCCTGTCCGGAAAGATATCCGGACAGGGTTCCTTTTTTTGTAACCTTTCCGATTTTTCGTTTGTATTATTAGTGAAAGGCCTTTGGAAATGAAACATAAAGGAGCGGCTCATGAGACAATCCGTATAGGGTAAACGCATTTTTCCGGGTGGTCAGAATTCCTTCGTCCCGCATTTTGCCAAGCTCTTTGGAAAGCGCACTGCGGTCGACGTTCAGATAGTCTGCCAGCCCCTGCCGGTCAAACGGAATCTTAAAATAATTGCTGCCGGCTTTTGCCGCCTGGTTTGACAGATAGACAAGCAGCCGCCCGCGGATCGTTTTCGGGGTTGTACAGAAAATCCGCTGGGAGAGCGCGAGATTTTTGCGCAGGGAGATCTGTAGCAGATTCCGGATAAATTTTGGCTGCCAGGTGCTTGCGGGATGCGGCGTGTGGACAAGAATATCCAGATTCCAGAATAGAATATCGGTCTGCTGGGCAGCAACCGCATCGACCATCAGTGTTTCGCGGGAAAATGCATAAGTTTCCCCGAAAACCTGTCCGGCACCGATGTTGCTCAAAATGCTTTTGCTGCCCCACAGGTCGAGATTTTCAATATTAACGCTTCCGGACAGCACCAGCCCGATCTCGTGCGTGGTGCATCCGGCAGACAAAATCACTTCATTTTTTTCAAAATGTTTTTTGTGTTGTTTTGTTCTCACCGGACAACAAAGAGATCTTATCATATCTTTTCTCATCTGTCAACACCTAAATTGTATTTTTTTGACAAACTTTTTAAGGATTAGTCAGAACCTGCTCCGGTACTACCCTGTTTTCTTTGAAATAGTCATGTTAGTTGCGATAATTCATTCGTTTTTGGGCTGTTTTCCGCCCTTTTTCGACCCGTTTTTTAATCCAGATACTTGATTTCCACTGAAAGCTCATGCTCTTCGTTGATCGTCAGCATGGCATAGCTTGGTTTTCTTCCCATCTGACGCGGATACGTGAGGCTGCCCGGATTGACAATCCAGAGATTTCCACGCTTTTCTGCGACCGGCCGGTGCGTATGGCCGA
>OHMG01000412.1_pt1 | contig 18298 bp, 16 predicted proteins | sample 1569281 | NCBI WGS metagenome assembly OHMG01 (sample SAMEA3879581, study PRJEB24766) | human gut metagenome | biome: human-associated habitat; feature: feces | place: USA | collected 1985/1987 | reverse complement strand
CGGCTTGCCCTGCCATGAAAGTGTGGAAGCGTCAGGGATAGGCCATTCCTTGCAGCCGTCTTTTTCGCCCTGCTCAAAGCCCTGCCATACAAAGTCGCTTGGCGTAAGACCGAAAGTGAGTGTTATGTCAGGGAAATATGAAGCTGCCACAAGGGAATCCATTCCTGCCGTACTCATTCCCATTATGCCTATCTTCTTGTTTCCATGGCTTTTGAGCCACTTTATAGCGGTCTCTATCCTTTCAAGCGGGAAGTTCACATGGCCGTAGTTCTTCACGTCAGGTGACATACACATAACGTTCACGCCATTTTTGTGAAGCCATTTTGCTCCGCACTTTGCCATAAAGTCATTAGGATCGTCGCCGAACAGACCTATCATTGCGCAGTTTGCACCCTTTGGGTTTTCATAATATGTACCATAAAAACCGTCTTTCTCATTGCTAAAAAATTGTTTCTTCATAATACCGACCTTTCTAAGCTGGTTTTCTTTATAAAGTTAGAATAAACTAACCATATCTCAAAAAAACAGGGTGGATAACTTCGCCCTAAGCTATATTATATCACATTTTTGCTTATTTGTCAGGTGTATTAACGAAAAAAGCCAGATGTATTGTAAATTTTTGATTTTCTTAGTGTTGCTTATATATTAATAAAATGGCGGAGAACGCATTTTATTTGCAGTTCTCCGCTACTTTTATGCCTTATTTTTTGCCGCAACTGCTGTGACAGTGTGAGCAACAGCCACAGCATTTACCTTTTTTCTTTTGCTTTGACATACTTATTGCCGCCGCCACTGCCCATAAAAGCAGAAGTATCACCACTATCCAGTCGGCTGTATTCATAATAACGCTCCTATCTGATATACCGCACAGCCGCAAAGCCATGCCACCATGCACTGCATTATCACAACGCCTACTGTCTGTATCCTTGAATCAAGCTCTCTCTTTATGGTCGCCACCGCCGCAACACATGGGGTGTAAAGCAGGGTGAATACGAGAAAGCTCAGTGCGGAAAGGGTGGAGAATGCTCCCGAAAGAGCAGTGCCAAGGTTTGCAGTGCTTGTGTTCATCAGTACCGCCATTGTGCTTACTACCGCCTCTTTTGCAGTGAAGCCCGAAATAAGCGAGGTGGTCACTCTCCAATCTGCAAAGCCCAAAGGCTTGAATATTGGCGATATAGCCTGACCGATAAGAGCGAGCAGGCTGTCAGAGGAGTCTTTTACAACGTTGAGCTTTGCGTCAAAGGTCTCCAAAAACCATATTATGATAGTCGCAAAGAATATAACTGTGAAAGCTCTTTGTATAAAGTCCTTTGCCTTGTCCCAAAGAAGAAGTCCTACGCTTTTTGCCGAAGGAAGACGATAGTTTGGAAGCTCCATTACAAACGGCACAGGCTTGCCACGGAAAGCTGTATTTTTCAGTATCAGTGCAACTATTATCCCAAGCACTATGCCTGTTATGTATAAGCCTATCATCACAAGCGCCTGATATTTCTTGAAAAATGCTGCACAGAAAACTGCGTAAATAGGTATCTTTGCCGAACAGCTCATGTAAGGGGTAAGAAGTATGGTCATTTTTCTGTCACGGTCTGATACAAGCGTTCTCGTCGCCATTATGGCAGGCACTGAACAGCCGAAGCCTATGAGCATAGGCACAAAGCTTCGTCCCGAAAGACCGATCTTTCTAAGAAGCTTGTCCATTACGAATGCCACTCGTGCCATGTAGCCCGTGTCCTCCAGTATGGAAAGGAAAAAGAACAGCGTCACTATTATAGGCAGAAAGCTTAGAACGCTTCCAACGCCTGCAAAAACTCCGTCTATTATAAGGCTGTGTACAACAGGGTTTATGCCGTAGGCTGTAAGCCCTTTGTCTGCTAGGTCGGTGAGCTTGTCTATACCAAGGGAAAGCCAATCAGAAAGGGTCGAGCCGATAACATTGAATGTGAGGAAAAATACAAGAAACATTATCCCGAAAAATACAGGCAGTGCAGTGTATTTTCCCGTTAAAATGCGGTCTATTTTTACGCTCCGCTTGTGTTCCCGGCTCTCGTGGCATTTCACAACGCTTATGGCAACGACTTTTTCGATAAAGTCGTATCGCATATCTGCAAGCGCCGCATTTCTGTCAAGCTTTGATTCGTCCTCCATTTCCACTATGCAGTGTTCGAGAAGCTCCAGCTCGTTTTGATTAAGCTCAAGCTGATCCTCGATATTCTTATCACCCTCAATAAGCTTTGAAGCACAAAATCTCGGCGGTATGCCTGCACGGTTTGCGTGATCCATGATAAGATGCACAACTGCGTGTATACATCTGTGTACAGCGGAATCGTCTGAGCAAAAGTCTGTGACAACAGGTTTTGTCTTGTTTCGGGCGGTTTCTACAGCCTTGTCGATAAGGTCTGAGATACCCTCGCCCTTTGCCGCACTTACTGGTATAACAGGTATGCCAAGTGCGTCGCTCATCATTTTTACGTCTATCGTTCCACCGTTGGCTCTTACCTCGTCCATCATGTTTAAGGCAAGCACCATTGGCACACGCAGTTCAAGAAGCTGTAAAGTGAGATACAAATTTCGTTCTATATTAGTGGCGTCAACAATGTTTATAATGCCGTCAGGCTTTTCATTTATTATGTAGTCACGGGTGACGATCTCTTCCTGCGTGTAAGGGCGCAGTGAGTATATTCCCGGCAGATCCACCACAGTGCAGTTCTTCTGCCCCTTTATGTCACCGACCTTCTGCTCGACTGTTACACCGGGAAAGTTTCCAACGTGCTGATTAGACCCTGTAAGGGCGTTAAAAAGCGTGGTCTTTCCGCAGTTCTGATTTCCTGCAAGGGCAAATCTCATATATGGTCATTCTCCTCTGTTTTTTCTATCTCTATGTTTTTTGCGTCCTCTATCCTGAGCGTCAGCTCGTAGCCTCTCAGTACTATATCAAGAGGGTCGCCCATTGGCGCACGCTTTAGCATTTTCACCTTTGTTTTGGGTATAAGTCCCATGTCGAGAAAACGCAGCCTAAGCGCACCCTCGCCGCCTACCGCTTTTATTACGGCAGACTCACCCGTTTTAAGCTTATCAAGAGTCATTGTCTTTTCCTCCATAGCTATATTTTATTCTTATGTTTTATCTAAAAGAACTCCACAAAATAAGTTTACCATGGCTAACTTTACTTGTCAATAGTATATGTCATATATTTTAGTCAGATGTTATCTAAAAATTTTATTCAAATAGATAACTTCCAATTGACAACGCCAACAAATCGTGCTATCATAAAGTAAGACAGAGTACACTTTTACATTACGGGGGTGTTTTATGGATACCCGTGTGGCAATACTTGCAATAATCGCACACGATAACGGTTCTGCGCAGGAGATAAACGCAATTCTTCATGAGCATGCCGAGTATATAATAGGACGAATGGGTCTGCCATACCGAGAACGTGGCATGAACATAATAAGCGTGGCAGTTGACGCTCCGCAGGACGTTATAAATTCTCTTGCAGGCAAGATAGGCAGGCTTGAGGGAGTGACCGCCAAGACCCTTTATTCGCCACAGTAAAAATCTAATAAATATTTGTGACCCTGACGCCGAAAACGAGTTTTCTCCTTTAAGGCGAAAGAATACACATCAAGCAGAAAAAGTAAAAAGCAGATAGAAAGCCCTATCTCTACTCATGTAGGGGCGAACAGCGTTCGCCCGTGGATTAGGTTTTTTATGAGCAAGCATAGCCTTTTTTGTTATCAAAGCTGTATCCATAGGGGTATGGCTTATTTTTTTGAGAGGAGCTTTTGCAATGGGACTTAATGACGCACCAAGCGGAGAACGTATACATATAGGATTTTTCGGCAGACGAAACGCAGGAAAATCAAGCGTTGTGAATGCAGTAACAAATCAGGATCTTGCAGTGGTATCCGATACGAAAGGCACTACCACCGACCCTGTTACAAAGGCAATGGAGCTTTTGCCCCTTGGCCCTGTTGTGATAATAGATACCCCCGGCTTTGACGACGAGGGCGAGCTTGGAGAGCTTCGTGTGAAGAAAACTAAGCAGATTTTAAACAGAACGGACTGCGCCGTCCTTGTTACCGATTGCACCTTGCCCCTTGGCGACTGCGAAAAACAGCTTATCTCAATATTCAAAGAGAAAAACATACCTTTTATCATAGCCCAAAACAAAGCCGACCTGCTCACTGATATCCCAAAAGAGAAGGGCGCAGTGTACGTCAGCGCAAAAGAGAAAACAGGCATAGAGGAGCTTAAAAACGCCGTTGCAAAGCTCACTGAAACAGACACCATGACAATGAAGCTTGTGGGCGACCTTATAAAGCCTGACGATATGGTGGTGCTTGTCACCCCTATCGACAGCGCCGCACCAAAGGGCAGGCTTATCCTGCCACAACAGCAGGCCATAAGAGATGTTCTTGAAGCAAACGCCTGTGCAGTGGTGGTAAGAGAAACTGAGCTTTCAGGAGTGCTTGGCAGGATAGAGAAGCCTGCACTTGTTATAACGGATAGTCAGGCTTTCGCAAGAGTTTCAAAGGATACTCCCGAGGATATCCCTCTCACCTCGTTTTCTATCCTTATGGCTAGATATAAGGGCTTTCTTGACGCCGCTGTAAAGGGCGTGAAAGCTATCGACGATCTTAAAAACGGTGACAAGGTGCTTATTTCAGAGGGCTGTACACATCACAGACAGTGCGGTGATATAGGCTCTGTGAAGCTTCCGAACTGGCTGAAAGAATACACAGGCAAGGAACTTGATATAACATTGTCATCAGGTCACGGCTTTCCAGAGGAGCTTTCAGACTTTGCACTTTGCATACACTGTGGCGGCTGTATGCTAGGCTCAAAAGAGCTTACCTACAGAATGAAATGTGCTTGTGACGCAGGCGTGCCGTTCACAAATTACGGCATTGCCATTGCCTATATGAAAGGCATACTGAAAAGGAGCATAGAAGTGTTTCCGCATCTTGTAAAGGAGCTTGAAGATCACAATGGCGGTCAGAGAACTTATTGATAAACTAAACTGCGAGAAAAAGCTTTCCCATGATGAATGGGTGAAGCTTATAAAAGAATATGACGAGGGCGACAGAGCCTATGCCGCAGAGCTTGCAAGGGGCATTTCGCAGGAAATGTTCGGCAAGGATATCTACATAAGGGGCATAGTGGAGTTTTCAAACATCTGCAAAAACGATTGCCTTTACTGCGGAATAAGGCGCTCAAACGGAAACGTGAGCAGATACAGGCTTACCGCTGAGGAGATCTTGCAGTGCTGTGACGAGGGCTACGGCTATGGTTTTCGTACCTTTGTGCTTCAAAGCGGTGAGGACGCTTTCTATGACAGAGAAATGCTCTGCGGTATCGTCAGCGAGATAAAAAAGCGCCACTCTGATTGTGCGGTAACATTATCCCTAGGCGAGAAAAGCCGTGAGGACTATGAAGCCCTTTTCAATGCAGGTGCAGACCGGTATCTTCTCAGGCACGAAACTGCCGACGAGGAGCATTACAAAAAGCTCCACCCAGCCGAAATGTCTTGGAAAAACCGAATGGAGTGTCTTTCAGATCTAAAAGAGATAGGCTATCAGACAGGCTGTGGAATGATGATAGGCTCGCCGTATCAGACGGTTGAGTGCCTTGCTGAGGATATGGAGTTTATGTGCGGTTTCAAGCCCGAAATGATAGGCATTGGACCTTTTCTCCCACATAAGGACACGCCTTTCAGAAGCTGTCCACAAGGCTCATATGAGCTTACCCTCTTTCTGCTAAGCATTTGCAGGATAATGCTCCCCGACGTTCTTTTGCCTGCCACCACAGCCCTTGGTACTATTGACCCCAAAGGGAGAGAACAAGGGGTGCTGTCAGGTGCGAACGTCATAATGCCGAATCTGTCCCCTGTGGCAGTGAGAAAAAAATATATGCTCTATGACAACAAGATATGCACAGGTGACGAGTCTGCACAGTGCAGGGCTTGCCTTGAAAGACGAATGGAGTCCATAGGCTATAAAATAAAGATATCAAGAGGAGATCACAGATAATGATAAAGCTTGCTTTTTACGGAAAAGGCGGAATAGGAAAGTCAACGGCGGCATCAAACGTCAGTGTTGCACTTGCACAAAAAGGTCTGAAAGTCATGCAGATAGGCTGTGACCCAAAGGCTGACTCCACCATATTTCTCCATGGAGGAGAGAGGATACCCACCGTTCTTGACCTTGTGCGAAAAGGCGAAAGCTTTGACCTTGAAGATATGGCAAGGGTAGGCTATAACGGTGTTGTGTGCGTTGAAGCAGGCGGTCCGGTCCCGGGACTTGGCTGTGCAGGCAGAGGTATAATCGCCGCTTTGGAGGAGCTTGAAAAAAAGGGCGCATATGAAAAATATCAGCCTGACGTTGTTATCTATGACGTTCTCGGAGACGTGGTGTGCGGAGGTTTTTCAATGCCAATGCGAAAGGGCTATGCCGATAAGGTGTTTATCATCACATCAGGCGAGAGTATGTCTGTATATGCCGCCGCAAACATCGCAATGGCGGTGGAAAATTTCAAAAGCCGTGGATATGCTTCACTTGGCGGTTTTATCCTCAATAAACGCAACGTAAAAAACGAGGATGAAAAAGCGGCAGAGCTTGCGGCTGATTTTCACAGCTCTGTGATAGCCGAGATAGACCGAAGCGACCTTGTGAGCGAAGCTGAGGATATGCGCAAAACTGTCATGGAAGCTTTTCCTGACAGCACTGCGGCAGAGCAGTATAAAGCCCTTGCGGTTAAGATAGCCGAACTGTGCGGTATGGGAGAAGAAAAATGACAAAAGAGAGCGGCATAAATATAACGAAGGCGGCTTTTCCTGCACCTTTTGAAAGCGGTCTTGAATATAATCCCCCCACAAGGGGCGTGTGGAATATCGTCCATACCGGTATGCTTATCCCTGAGTCACGGCAGATATTTGTCTGCGCACAGGGCTGTTTAAGGGGCGTTATCCTCACTGCGGCAGAGATGAATGCCATGGACAGAATGTCATGGGTGACTGTTTCTGAGCAGGATCTGTATGACGGCACAATGGAGCAGGACGTTATAGACGGAGTGAGGGATATAATAAACAGGCTTGAGGAAAAGCCAAAATGCGTTTTGATTTTTCTAAGCTGTGTTCACCTTTTTGCAGGCTGTGACTTCAAAATGATAATAGACGAACTTTCGGCATTGTTTCCGCAGGTGCATTTTATAGATTGCTACATGACGCCCACCATGAGAAAGTCTATCTCTCCTGACAGCCTTATGAGAAAACAGCTTTACGAGCCACTTGAAAAGTGCGAAAAGAAGCCTAAAACGGCGGCAATAATAGGCTGTGACAGAGCCACGGACGAAGCCTCCGAGCTTGTAAAAATAATAAACTCAGCAGGCTTCGAGCTTCTTGACATAACAAAGTGCAAGACCTATGAGGAGTATCTCTCCATGGCGGAAAGCTCTTTGAATATCACCTATATCCCCACGGCAAAGCCGTCAGGAGAGGAACTTGAAAAGCGACTTGGCACAAAGCATTTGTATCTGCCCTTGTGCTATGGCTATGATGAGATAGAGGAAAATTACAGCAGGCTTTGCACCCAGCTTGGTGTGAAAACACCTGACTTTTCTGCTGACAGAGAAGCCGCCGACAAGGCTCTTGCAAATGCCCTTGAGATAGTGGAAAATATGCCTATAGCCGTGGATTATACCGCTTTGCCAAGACCCCTTGGCTTTTGCAGACTTCTTGCAGAGAAAGGCTTCAATGTGAAGCGTTGCTACGCCGACAGCTTTTCAGAGGAGGAAAGGGCAGATTTTGAGTGGCTGAAAGCCCATTGCCACGACCTTGAAATTTTCCCTACTGTGAATGTGAAAATGGAGTTTTCACATTGCGAAGAAAAATATCTTGCAGTAGGTCAGAAAGCAGCGTTTTTCTGCCAGACCGATAACTTTGTTGATATAGTCGCAGGGGGCGGGGGATACGGCTTCGAGGGCATAAAAAGGCTTGCAGAGCTTATGGCTGAGGGAGCAGTAAACAAAAAGGATAGACGTAAGGTGATACAACACAAGGGCTGGGGGTGTGAAAGCTGTCTATGAATGCAAAAGTGATATCCATATATGCGGCGGATACTTCGGGAGTATGCTCGGCTCTTTATGAGCTTGGGGGAATGACCGTCGTCCATGACGCTTCGGGCTGTAACTCCACCTACGCCACCCATGACGAGCCACGCTGGTATGACCGCAAAAGCATGATATATATTTCTGCACTAACAGAAGCGGACGCCGTTATGGGCAATGACGGCAAGTTCATTCGTGATGTGGCAAAAGCGGCAGGTGAGCTTTCACCCAAATTCATAGCCATTTGCGGTTCGCCAATGCCTGCAATGACAGGTTTTGACTATAGTGCGGCGGCTGAGGAGATAGAGAGTCAAACGGGTCTGACCACATTTTTCGTTGATACCAACGGCACTCATTCCTATCTTCAAGGAGCAGAGGGAGCTTTCCTTAATATCGCAAAGCTTTTCTGCCGTGAGGAAAAAGAAAAGAAGGCAAATTCAGTGAATATTATTGGTGCAATGCCTCTTGACTTTTCAGTGAACACCAGCGTAAGCTCCATAAAAAAGTGGCTTTTGGATAACAGCTTTTCAGTGCAAAGCTGTTTTGCTATGGACAGCAGTCTTGATGAGATCTCTACTGCACCACAGGCGGCTGTAAGCCTTGTTATATCCTCAGACGGGATAGCTGCGGCAAAGTATCTTTTCGATACCTATGGCGTGCCATATGTTGTTGGCGTGCCTGTGGGAAAAAGCTTTTCCAAAAAGCTTTCCGCTGACCTGAAAAGAGCAGTGTCAGAGGGCGTTTGTATAAATTCCTGCGGTGAAAAAGCTGTAGAGAATGCTCATATGATAGTTGCAGGGGAAAGCGTTTTTGCTTCTTCCCTAGGGGCTGAACTTGGCGCAAAAACTGTGGCGACAGTTGGCATAAGAAACAGCGAGGTGCTGTCAGGGACGGACATTTTCTGCGAGGAAGAAGCAGAGCTTGAAAAGCTTTTTTCACAGCATAAGACCGTCATAGCAGACCCGCTTTTCAGACCCATATGCAAAGGGGCAAGATTTGTTTCACTGCCACACGTTGCTTTTTCGGGAAGATGTTTTCTTAAAGATATTCCCGACCTGATAGATAAAGATGTAAGCAAAATACTTAACCTATAAAAAGGAGGAACGTGCTTTCGCACGGATACTTTTATGATAAAAATAGCCGTTTACGGAAAGGGCGGAATAGGAAAATCCACAGTTACTGGAAACCTTGCCGCCGCATTTGCAAGTCTTGGGAAAAGAGTTATACAAATTGGCTGTGACCCAAAGGCTGACTCCACCATAAATCTTCTTGGGGGCGAGCCTGTTATGCCTGTGATGAATTATCTCAGAGAGCATGACGATGAGCCTGAGAGCATAGAGGAGATATCAAAAGAGGGCTATGGCGGAGTGCTTTGTATAGAAACAGGCGGTCCTACCCCCGGACTTGGCTGTGCAGGCAGAGGTATAATCACCACGTTCAGCCTGCTTGAAGACTTAAAGCTTTTTGAAAAATATAAGCCTGACGTTGTGCTTTATGACGTTCTCGGAGACGTTGTGTGCGGAGGTTTCGCCGCACCTATCAGAGAGGGCTACGCTTCAAAGGTGCTTATCGTCACCTCAGGCGAGAAAATGGCATTGTATGCCGCAAATAATATAAACAGTGCGGTGAAAAACTTTGCCGACAGAAGCTATGCAAAAGTCCGTGGTATCGTCATGAACAGGCGAAACGTTGAGGGCGAGGAAGAAAAGGTCAGAGCCTTTGCAGAAAGCGCAGGACTTGATATCGTTGCGGATATACCAAGAAGCGACGATATCATCAGATGTGAGGATAAGGGCATGACCGTCATAGAGGGCGAGCCTGATTGTCAGGCGGCAAAATGCTTTTTGAAGCTTGCTCAGACCCTTATGCAGGAGGACAACGATGACTAAAGCGTTTTACATAACGGCGGCGGAGCTTGCCCAAAATGGAAAAGATAATATCCCTGACGAGCTTCTTTCGGCAAAGCACCTTATCTACAGCTCCCCTGCAACATTGGCGTTCAATTCACCGGGAGCGCAGGGCTTTGGTGTAAAAAGAGCAGGACTTGCAGTGCCAAATTCGGTTATGCTTCTTGTGGCTCCTGCCTGCTGTGGACGAAACACCACTATGCTCAGTGCGGAAAGCGGCTACGGCGACAGATTTTTCTACCTGCTTCTTGACGATACCGATATCGTCACAGGCAGGCACCTTACAAAGATACCAAAAGCCGTGGAGGAGGTATGTCAAAGCCTTGACTATACCCCCTCAGCGGTGATGATATGTATAACCTGCGTTGACGCTCTCCTCGGCACTGATATGGACAGAGTGTGCAGAAAATCCAGCGACCGAGCAGGTGTGCCTGTTGTGCCATGCTATATGTATGCCCTTACAAGGGAAAAGCGTCTGCCCCCTATGGCTTCAGTGCGAAAATCGGTGTATTCCCTTTTGAAACCACGCAAGAGAAAGTCTGACGAGGTGAATATCCTCGGTTATTTCTCACCCTTGCAGGATGACTGCGAGCTTTACAGCCTGCTGAAAAGTGCAGGCGTAAAGACCATAAGAGAGCTTTCAAGGTGTGATACCTTCGAGGAATATGAAAAAATGTCGCAGGCAAATTTTTCTCTTGTACTCAATGCGGAAGCAAGATATGCCGCCCAGCAAATGGAGCAGGAGCTTAACATACCTTTTATAGAGCTTGCGAGAGTTTTTCAGACCGATAAGATATCTACGCAGTATCGTCTGCTGGGTCAGGCGATAGGAGCGGAGCTTTGCGATAAAGAGTATTATGAGCAGACAATGGCTCTTATAGATGATTTCAGAGAAAAGCATAAAGGGCTGTGCTTTGCAGTGGGCGAGTTTTCAAACTGCGACCCTATAGAAATGGCATTGGCACTTATAAGATACGGCTTCAAGGTGGTGGAGATATTTGGCACTGTGGGGGAGTGTAATTTCGGCTTTGTGAAAAAGATAGCCCAGCTTTCCCCTGAAACGAAGATATATTCAAATCTCTCACCAACAATGCTCTTTTATGAGCCTGACGAGAGGGTGAACGTTTATATCGGCAAGGACTGTGCCTATTATCACCCTGACATAGCAGGAGCGGACTTCAATGACGAGATACAGCCTTTCGGCTATGCAGGTGTAAAAAAGCTGTTTTGCGACCTTGAAAAGGCGTTTGACAGGAAAGGAGCGGAGGATAAATGAAAAATCTTTTGAAGCTTTTGTCACCCTTTGCCCCTGACCAATCAGGTGCGTCGGCAGTGCTTTACGAGCTTGGAGGACTAATGGTAATATGCGACGCAGGCGGCTGTGCAGGCAACGTCTGTGGCTTTGACGAGCCAAGGTGGTTTACCAAAAAGAGCGCAGTTTTCAGCGCGGGGCTTCGTGATATGGACGCAATTTTAGGACGTGACGACAGGCTTATCGAAAAGCTATCCAAAGCCTGTGAGCAGATAAGACCAGCTTTCACCGCCATAATAGGCACACCTGTGCCTGCGGTCATCGCAACAGATATGAGAGCGTTGAAACGAATGGCAGAGAAGAAAACAGGACTTCCTTGCATAACAGCCGAGTGTACAGGCACGAACTATTACGACAGTGGCTCAGAGCCGGTGTGGATAGAGCTTTTCAAGACCTTTGCCACTGAGAGCAAGCCTGTTCAGAAAGGCAGGCTTGGCATTATAGGTGCAACGCCTTTGGAGCTTAGTATCATAAGCCCCGAGAAGATAGTGGCGGAATATAAGGCAAAGGGTTGGGAGAATGTTATATGCTACGGCATGGGAAGTACCCTTGATGATGTGAAAAATGCGGCTGCGACGGAGAAAAATATAGTATGCTCATCAGCCGCAATAAAGGCGGCGGAGTATCTCAAAGAAAAGTTCGGCACGCCTTATGAGATAGAATATCCACGAAGCTGTCTGCCTGAGGAGATAGTGCAAAAAGCTGATAACTTTACGGATAAAAACGTCCTTGTGATACATAACCAAACAGCGGCTGACTCTGTGAGAAAGCTTATCACAGAAAAAAGCGGCAAGTGTCATTGCACATCGGCAACGTTTTTTATGCAGAAAAAGGAGCTTTCACAGCAGAGTGATTTTTTCCTTGCAGACGAAAGCGACCTTTGCGACAATGTTGGTGATAACTATGACGTTGTTATCGCAGACAAGACCCTCAGACGTGTTATGAAAAATTTCAGCGGCGAGTTTATAGACTTTCCGCATTTCGGACTTTCAGGCAGACTATTGCAGGGAGAGAGTGAAAAGATATGACAGAAGAAATTATAGAACGTCTTGAAGAATATCTCGGCTCAGAGGAGTTTGAATATGAAGCTGAAAACTGCATGGAGGAGCTTGACGAAAGCGGCGAGGGCATAAACGCAGTTTTGCCTTTGCTTAGATTTCTCGAAAGACACCCCATGGCTGATATCAGCATGACAAGTGCCGTGGTGAGATATATGGAGCAGTTTTACGGCAGAGGGTATGAGAACTTTCTCATGGACTCCGTTCGTCGCAGACCTACAGTGCATACTGTGAGAATGTTAGGCAGGCTCAGAAATGCCGCCATAGATGAGGGTCAGGACGGTGAGGAGTTTGAGGACGTGCTTATAGACGTTCTCAGCAGTGAAGCAGAGGACGAGATAAAGGATACCGTCAGGGAGCTTATCTGATGAAAACTGAGATGATTCGTGTTTATGGTATCGTTCAGGGCGTGGGCTTCCGACCTTTTGTTAGCCGTGAAGCGTCAGACCTTGGACTTTGCGGCACTGTGGCAAACAAAGGCTCTTATGTTGAGATACACGCACAGGGCAGTGAAAAGGCTGTGGAGGAGCTGAAAAAAGCCCTTGAAAGCCGTCCCCCTGAGCGTTCGGTGATAATGGAGATAATTTCAGCCCATGCCGACGAACCGCCTTTTGACAGCTTTGAGATAATCGAAAGCGAAAAGGAAAAAGGTGATATTTTCGTATCCCCTGACATCGCTGTGTGCGAAAAATGTAAGGGAGAGCTTTTCGATAAAACAAACAGAAGATATCTCCACCCTTTTATAAACTGTACTCAGTGCGGTCCAAGGCTCACTATTATGGACTCTATGCCTTATGACAGAGTTCGCACCACAATGGCTGACTTTCCAATGTGCAAAGACTGCGAGGAGGAGTACACCGACCCTGCCACAAGGCGTTATGACGCCCAGCCTGTGTGCTGTAACAAATGCGGTCCGGAGGTCTATATCATAGGCAGTGAAAAGAAAGGCGCTGAGGCTATCACAGCCACAAGAGAAGCCGTCATGGCAGGAAAGATAATCGCTGTCAAAGGCATAGGCGGTTTTCACCTTTGCTGTGACGCAAAAAACGAGAGCGCAGTGAAAAGGCTCAGAGAGCTTAAAAACCGCCCCGCAAAGCCACTTGCTGTTATGCTGAAGGATATTTCTGCCGTAAGGCGTGAGTGCGATTTTGGCGAAGTGCAGGAAAAGCTTCTCACAGGCTGGCAAAAGCCTATCGTGCTTCTTGATAAAAAAACTGGCGGAAGCCTTTGCAAGAGCGTTGCACCCGATAATCCTACAGTGGGAGTAATGCTCCCCTATGCCCCTTTGCACCTGCTTCTTTTTGATTACGATGACGGCGTGGAAATGACCGACAGCCTTGTTATGACCAGCGGAAACGTCCGTGGCGCACCTATCTGTCGAAGCGATGAGGACGCACTCAGCGAAATAGCAGGCTTCTGCGACCTGATATTATCCCACAACAGACGTATCTTGATACGCTCAGACGATACTGTCATGGACACATTTGAGGGCAAGCCTTACATAATAAGGCGTTCAAGAGGATATGCACCATTGCCTGTTATGACATCATGTAGTGATAAAGGTCAGACCCTTGCCATAGGCGGTGAGCTTAAAAATACGTTCTGTATCAGAAAGGGAAGCCTTTATTATCTCTCTTCCTATGTGGGGGATATGGCTGATATCCGCACTGTAAAGGCTCTTGAGGAGTCAGTAAAGCGTATGTGCGAACTTCTGGAAGCAACACCGCAAAACGTAGTCTGCGATATGCACCCCAAATACAATACAGTTGCATTTGCCGAGGGGCTTGACCTGCCTCTGAAAAAAGTCCAGCACCACTATGCTCATATCCTATCCTGCATGGCAGAAAACGACTATAGTGAAAAGGTCATAGGCGTATCATATGACGGCACAGGCTTTGGCACAGACGGCACCATATGGGGAGGAGAGATACTTCTCTGCGACCGCACAGGCTTTGAGCGTATGGGAAGCATAAAGCCCTTCATGCAGGTGGGCGGCGATCTTTCCTCTAAAGAGGGCTGGCGTATTGCCTCAATGATAGCAGGCTCAGCCTATGGGGAAAGGGGCGGAGAGATCTGTGAAAAGCTTGGTATTTGTACAACGAAAGAGTACAAGCTTCTGTCCATAATGGCAGAGAAAAAAGTAAACGCAGTAAGCTCCACAAGTGCAGGACGGCTTTTTGACGCCGCTTCAGCGGTGCTTGGCATAAGGCGTTCTTCAACCTTTGAGGGCGAAGCTTCCATGGCGTTGCAGTTTGCAGCAGAAAAATTCAGCCGTGATCCTTTCGGCATTTACGAGCCTATGGAAAAGCTCACTGCCGAAAAAGAGGGCAGGATAATGCTCTGCACTCAGGCTCTTATCAAGCGTCTTTGCCAATGTATGCAAAATGGCGAGGATAAAAACCGCCTTGCCTATGAGTTCCATTCACTTCTTGCGGATATGACGGTGCAGGCGTGCAAAATTATAAGCGAACGCACAGGCATAAAGGTCTGTGCCTTGAGCGGGGGAGTTTTTCAGAACAAGCTTCTGCTTAAAATGGTGAAGTGCCGTCTTGAAAAAATGGGGCTTAGAGTGCTTATCCACAGCCTTGTGCCTGCCAATGACGGTGGTATAGCTTTGGGACAAGCGTTTTATCTGAATGAGGAGTGAGGAATGAGAAATTAAGGTATCGCCTGCGGCGATGATTTTCTTATTCTGTAGGGGCGATCTTTGGTCGCCTGAGACTGTTGAAAAATACCAAAATAACAGGCGAACGCTGTTCGCCCCTACATATAAACAGCGTATTTACGCAAATTGTAGGGGACGGCGCCCTCGACGTCCCGCTTTTGTCGAACTTTTTCAATAAGCTGGGGCGACCTTGGGTCGCCTGTGTATCTCATTTTTTGCTCTGTGATTTCGACTTGGTGATATAGATTAAATTTTTTGGAGGTATTGATATGTGTGTAGGTTTATCTGCAAAGGTAGTAAGTGTAAACGAGGGCACTGCTGTTATTGACGCAAGCGGTGCAAAAAGAGAGGTATCTGCTGACCTTATCGACGATCTCGAGGTAGGGGATTATGTCATGGTACACGCAGGGGTGGCTATCGCAAAGATAACCTCTGACGATAGCGAAGAAACTGACGAGATAATGGAGAGTATCCAATGAACACTATAGAAAATGCAAAGGAGATAATAAGCTCCTACAAACGTGATGACGGCAAAAAGCTTCGCATAATGGAGGTCTGCGGCACTCACACCCACGAGATTTTCAGGCTTGGCATAAGAAAGCTCCTTCCTGAGAGCGTTGAGCTTATCTCAGGTCCTGGCTGTCCTGTGTGCGTTACCCCCATTGGCTTTATCGACGAGGCTTGTATGCTCGCCCTTGAAAAAGGTGCGGTGATATGCACTTTCGGCGACCTTATAAGAGTACCCGGTACAGAAATGAGTCTTGCAGGAGCAAGGTCAAAGGGTGCGACAATAAAGACAGTCTATTCGCCCCTTGACGCAGTTTCATATGCCGAAAGCCATAGAGATGAGCAGGTGGTATTTCTCGCCGTTGGTTTTGAGACCACCACCCCATCAGCCTGCCTTGCAGTAGAAAAAGCGAAAAAGCTGGGGCTTGAAAACTTCTCTATTCTTGGTGCAAACAAGACCATGCCAAACGCTTATAAGGCTTTGGAGGGAAGCGCAGACGCATTTTTGTACCCCGGCCATGTCAACGCTATCACAGGCACAGCCGTGTGCGAGGAGCTTGTGAAAAAGGGTGTTTCAGGCGTTGTTACGGGCTTTACAGCCGCCGAACTTCTTACGGCTCTTGCTGTTACCATAGAGCTTTCTCAGCGTGGCGAGCCGTTTTTCAGAAACTGCTATCCTAGAGTAGTAAAGCCCGAGGGCAACCCTGCCGCTATAAAGCTTATGGAAAAGGTCATGACCCCATGCGACAGCGAGTGGCGTGGACTTGGTATCATCCCAATGTCAGGCATGATACTCCGTGACGAATATGCTGACTTTGACGCACGAAAGAAATTCTCCCTGCCGAAAATAACAGGCAAGCCAAACCCAGCCTGCCGCTGCGGAGATGTTTTGCAGGGCAAGTGCAAGCCCTCAGACTGTAAAGTTTTCGGCAAGGTCTGCACACCGCTACACCCTATAGGTGCGTGCATGGTGTCAAACGAGGGCGCTTGCTCGGCATATTATCAGTATGGCAATATGTAAAATAAACTATCCGAAAAGAGGAATAATTATGACAGATAAATTTGTTACCCTTGCCCACGGCGCAGGAGGAAAGCAGACTTCCGAGCTTATCGACTGTGTTTTTAAGGAGCATTTCGCTAACCCTGACCTGACCGCCGACGATGCCGCCGTGCTTTCCATGGAAAAGGGCAAGATAGCATTCACCACAGACGGCTTTATAGTTTCGCCATACGAATTCGCAGGAGGAAATATCGGAAAGCTCAGCATTTGCGGCACTGTGAACGACCTTTCCTGCATGGGCGCAAAGCCTTTGTATCTCTCCTGTGCTTTCGTTATCGAGGAGGGCTTTCCAATGGATAAGCTTGAGGAGATAGCCGCCGCCATGGCAAAGACCGCCAAGGAAGCAGGTGTCGAGATATGTGCAGGTGACACAAAGGTGGCAGGAAAAGGTCAGGTAGACGGCGTTTTCATTACCACTACGGGCATAGGCAGGATAATGGACAACGCCAACACCTCAGGCAAGCTTGCCAAAGCAGGCGACGCCGTTATAGTGTCAGGTGATATCGGCAGACACGGCTGTACCATACTTTTAGCTCGTGACGAGTTCGGCATAGAGGCAGACGTAACAAGCGATTGTGCACCCCTCTGGGCAAACGTAAAAGCAATGTTCGACGTTACAAACGATATCCACGTTATCCGTGACGCAACAAGAGGCGGTGTAGGCACTGTTCTTTACGAGATAGCAGGTCAAAGCGGTGTGGGAATAACCCTTGACGCTGAGAAAATACCGGTGGCAGACGAGGTGAAAGGCGTGTGCGGTATGCTGGGCTTAGAACCATTGTATCTTGCCTGCGAGGGCAGACTTGTTATATTCGCACCAAAGGACAAAGCGGAGGATATCGTTTCTGCCCTTAGAAAGTGCAAAAACTCAGAGAACGCCGCTGTCATAGGCGAGGTCACAGAGGATAACGCAGGCAGAGTTGTAATGAAAACAGAGATAGGCTCACAGACCCTTCTTCCACAGCCTGGCGGAGAGCTTTTGCCTAGAATTTGCTGATATAAAAAATATTCTGCATAACACGTTGGCACATTGTAGGGGCGAACAGCGTTCGCCCGCATGATTTTATCGCAAATTTATGTTGATAAGCCACTTCTTCGGAATATTGAGCCAAATATTGTGCGGATATCGTGAGTTTGTCAGGCAAACAAAACGGGCGAACACTGTTCGCCCCTACATATATGGAAGATAAAAAAACGGAACTGTTCAGCTTGATTTGAACAGCTCCGTTTTTTTGTTATCTGTAAGCTTTTATCGCATCTATAGTCTTTGCTATATCCTCGTCACTGTGAGCATAGGAAACGAACATCGCCTCGAATTGCGACGGTGCAGTGTAAATGCCGCTTTGAAGCATATGACGGTAGTATCTGCCGTAGCTTTCCGTGTTGCAAGCCCTTGCCTCATCATAGCTTTTCACTCTCTCATCATTGAAAAATACCGTCATAAGCGAACCACAGCGATTCACGTTCAGACCCTTTTCCCTTATGGCATTCTCTATCATAGCCGACTTTCTGTCAAGCTCCTCATAGAAGTTCGGTATGCTTTCTATCTGCCTGATAGTTTCTATTCCTGCCGCTACTGCGCATGGGTTTCCAGACAGCGTGCCTGCCTGATAAACAGAGCCTAGTGGTGCAACGCACTGCATTATCTCAAGCTTTCCCCCATAGCAGGCAAGGGGCATTCCT
>OHMG01000410.1_pt1 | contig 18404 bp, 9 predicted proteins | sample 1569281 | NCBI WGS metagenome assembly OHMG01 (sample SAMEA3879581, study PRJEB24766) | human gut metagenome | biome: human-associated habitat; feature: feces | place: USA | collected 1985/1987 | reverse complement strand
TATACCCCTCTTGATGTAGGTTGCACATCAGGAGGGGCGCTTTTATGCTATAACTTATAGTGCTGAATTAGCGGTCTGAAAAGGACAAAAATATAAACCGGTCGAAATAACCGGTTTATATTTCTCGATTTTCCAAAATTTCAGTAAAATATAGTATGGCTTTTGTACTGCAATTTTACTGCAGTTATGGAGTGCACAAGAGTGAATGTAGGGGATAGAAAGGGTGAAATTATCTAAAAAACCCTTGATACGCCTATATTCACGCTTGTTCTTCATAGTTCACGGTTGTGGCCGTAAAACAATGGTGCCGATGACCGGACTTGAACCGGTACGGTATTGCTACCGAGGGATTTTAAGTCCCTTGCGTCTGCCGATTTCGCCACATCGGCGCATTTCATGCTTTGATATTATATTAAATTAAAGCCTCATTGTCAATAATTTACTAAAATTTTTTCAAATTCAAACAGGTATTACGCACATATTTTGCGCCGTGTTTTATTGACGGCGCAATATTTATGTAGTAAAATATCAATAAGTTGTAAGATAAACCGCAAAATCGACGCTTTTTGTCGGTCCGTCTTTGCAGCTTGGGCTTATACAGTTTAATATTTGATAAAAAATACGGTTTCGCGGTTCTTGCCGCGAATTAAAAGGGAATCCGGTTAAAATCCGGAACAACCGCCATTACTGTGTTTGACGTAAGAGAGTCCGATCCATTGGAGCTTTCCGAGAAGGCGACTCTTCCCGTGATGTATGGGATCATAAGTCAGGAGACCTGCCGTATTTTTATGGTTAAACACAACTTTGGTGAGAAGAGTGCAGCCGATTTATCAGCTTTTGATTTGTGCTGTCGGTGCACTCTTTGCCCGATTGCACAAGATTTTTTCGTTGGTTAATTTGTTGCACTCTCCCTGCTTTTCGGCAGGGAGAGATTTTTTGTGTTCGGAGGATTTTATGTTTGGCGACGACAAAGAAAAATGGGCAGTAAATGAGCTTGTGCGTAAATCCGAGGAGCTGAAAAGGCTTCCGCGAAAAGACGATTTCGATGACGCCACACGCTCGCGAATTAAGGCATTTTTAGGCCCTTGGCCGCGCGCTCTCGAAAAAGCCGGTCTTAAAACTCCCGGTGGGAAGCGCAAAAAGTAAAGAGTTTTGAAAGGAGTAAGGTATGTTAAAACCTAAAAAGACAGTAAAGAAATGTCTGTCATGGCTTCTTGCTCTTGTGATGATATTGTCTGTGATACCCGTTGCGGTACTTGCCGCACCGGCTGATCTTTCAATATCGTCGGCAAAGGAGCTGCTCGCGTTCTCCGAAAAGGTGAACGGCGGTGAAGACTTTTCGGGAAAAACAGTAGAGCTTACAGCCGATATCGACCTCGGCGGAGAAGGCTCCGAATGGACGCCGATAGGCTCCTCGTCATCGGTTTTTGCCGGAACATTTGACGGAAACAACCACGTAATCAGCGGACTTTACATTTCTTCGGGTTCCAATGCGGGACTCTTCGGAAAGGTAAACGGCGGTACGGTTAAGAATGTTACGGTTAAGGGCAGCGTCAGCGGTTCTTCGTCGGTTGCAGGCGTTGTCGGTTACCTCAATGCAGGCAATATAATCGGCTGCGGAAATAATGCCGATGTCAGCGGCTCTTCGGGAGTCGGCGGCGTAGTGGGCTATGTCGGCGGCGCGTCTACCGTTTCGGGCTGCTACAATTCGGGTAATGTCAGCGGTACAACAGGCTACATAGGCGGCGTAAGCGGTCAGCATTGGCGCGCAGGCAAACTCGAAAACTGCTATAACACAGGTAAGGTATCGGGTCCTGCCTCTGTCGGCGGCGTAGCCGGCGGACACAAAGCGGCGTCTCCCGAGCTTGTAAATTGCTACAATGCAGGCACGGTTGAAGACTCGGCAGGCTACCAAAACAATATCGGCGCATTGATAGGCGCCACAAGAGGAACGGCGGAGAACTGCTATTATCTCTCAACCTCGTCTTTCGCGGCAACAGGCAATAAAGGCGATGTTGACGGCGCGGCAAAGGTTGACTTAGTAACCAAGACTATGCTCGGTTCGGCATTTGTTTCGGGCGACACAAATCCGAAGCTTGCTTGGGAAAGCCTTGTTTCCGCAGATAAGCCCGTTCGTCCTTCGTTCAGCGAGGGAACCGAGCTTTCGGCAAAGCTTTCGGGTTACATTAAAGAGGCAGTCAAGAGCTCAAAAACCAAAGCGGGGCTCACTTCCGCCGACACTCTTTTGGGCAATGAAAGCTATATGTCAGGCGCCAGCTCTACGGCTACCGACTGGATGGCACTTGCTATGGGTCGTTACGGATATTTCGATTCCGTAGACGGAAAATATACTTATCTTATCGACGACGGCACAGGCTACACCGACTATCTCAATGCCATGAAGTCATACGTCGAAAAGACATACACCGAAAACGGCGGTACACTTCACAGCGTAAAGGCTACCGAGTGGCACAGAGGCGTTGTTGCAATAGCGGCTCTCGGCGGCGACCCTACAAGCTTCGGAACATATAACGGTCAGCCGATAAATCTTATCGCGGACGGCAGCTATAACTGCAAGGTAAAGGGCGGTCCCGGCAAACAGGGTATAAACGGCTGGATATGGGGTCTTATTGCTCTTGATACCGGTATGTATGAGGTTCCGAGCGACGCCGCATATCAGCGTGAGCTTTTTATAAAAGAAATACTTAAAATGCAGCTTACCGACGGCGTAGACGGCAATAAATACGGCGGCTGGGTTCTCGGCGGTTACGGTTCATCGTCGGATGTCGATATTACCGCTATGGCAATACAGGCGCTCGCTCCTTATTACAATGACGATACCGTGTATACATATAAAAATGAAATTTCGGGCGACGAAGTTTCAAAAACGGTTCGTCAATGCGTGGACGAAGCATTTGACCGCTTAGGCTCAATGATGAACGATAAAGCGGGCTTTACTTCCTGGAATACCGATAACTCCGAAAGTATAGCTCAGGTTATAGTTGCGCTGACTTCTGTCGGAATCGACCCCCAAAAGGACAGCAGATTTATAACCTCCGACGGCTTAACGCTCCTTGACGGACTTCTGAGATTCCGCGATACAAACGGCGGCTTCTGCCATGTTGTCGGCAACGGCTGGAACAGTATGGCAAACGATCAGGCAACTTACGCTCTCGTAGCTTATTGGAGATTTGAAAATAAGATGAGAGCACTTTATGATATGCGCGGCGACTGGAGCGCGGAAACCAAAGCGGCAATCACGGACGCAGTAAGCGCCATAGACGCTCTTCCTCTGCCGACGGACGCAAATTATAAGTCTGCGGCAAAGAGCGCACTCGCAAAATTCCGTGCGGTTCCCGAAAACGAACGCAGATACGTAAATAATTATTCGGCTCTTGTTTCGGCAATAGAGCTTGTCGGCGGTGAGGGAGAGCTTGACTCAAATACGCCGTACATCACTTCTATCGCGGTTACAAAAGCACCCGATAAGACCGAATATTATGACGGCGACTCTTTTGACGCTGCCGGCATGGAGGTTACCGCATATTACAGCGACGGAGCGCAAAAGCCCGTAACGGATTATGAGATAATTTCCGGTGATTCACTTGAAGTCGGAACTCAAAAGGTATGTATAAAGAGCGGTAAACTCAAGACCTTTGTAACAGTTACGGTAAAGGATAAAATCCCGTGGGAGGGCTTGGGCTCCGAGACTTCACCGTACCTTATAAGCACGGCAGAGGACCTTTACAATCTGTCATATTACGTAAATACCAAGCTTATGGCAACTACCGGTGTTTACTTTGAAATGACCGATAATATCGACCTCAGCGACTATGACAACTGGACCCCGATAGGCTCTGACAGAAATCAGTTTGACGGTGTATTTGACGGCGACGGATATGTCATAGACAATCTTACTTCTCTCCGCGGCGGACTTTTCGGAACTGTCTGCCAAAATGCCGTAATTAAGAATGTCGGTGTCGCAAGCGGCGAAATCGGCAAAGAAAATATATACACTTCGTTCCTCGGCGGTATCGCCAAATGGAGTAACGGCGCAGACTTTATAAACTGCTGGAACGGTGCCGATATTTACGGCAGCGGTTACATGGGCGGTATAGTCGGTACAGTGCGCGACGGCGGCAAGAGTAATATCACGGGCTGCTACAACGTAGGCTCGCTTTATGCAAGCAGCGGCCATACAGGCGGTATTGTAGGACATCTCGATACTACAAGACGTGATACTTCGGTTGAGGTTACCATAGACAACTGCTACAACCTCGGAAGCATAAACGGTATTTATTCACTCGGCGGCATTGTAGGACAGGCTCAGGACGGCCACACCATAGTCAATTGCTATAACGCAGGTAAAATAACTTCCGCATCCGACGGTCAGGCAGGCGCAATAGCAGGCTCGCTCACAAATGATAACAGGGTAGAAGAATGCTATTATGACTCTTCCGTTACAGAGAACGGAATCGGAAACGGTGACGGAAGTACCACAGGCGAGACAACCGAGTTTATGAAATCTCCCGAATTCCTCGCGCTTCTCGGCGAAAAATTCAAAAAAGACGAATATTCTCTTGTAAACGGCGGCTATCCGATCCTTTATTGGCAAAAGACTTTTGATGCCGACGATGTAAACGAGGTTGTCGAAAAAATCAACGACATCGGCGATGTAACGGCGGACAGCGGCGTTAAAATAAACGAGGCAAGAAACGCATATGACAATCTCGACGACGATTTAAAGCCGTACGTTTCAAATCTTGATGTGCTTTTGAACGCCGAAAAAGAGCTTTCCGAAATAATAAGCCTCAAAGAAGCCAAAAAGACAGCACTCGAGCAGCTCGAGAGCTACAAGGACGCTTCGGATTACACACTCAATCGTGAGGCATTTAACAAGGCTCTCGAAAAAGGTATGGCTGATATAAGTGCGGCGAAGAATAAGGACGAAGTGAATACCGCTTTGATAAAAGCCAAGGCGGCACTTGACGAAATTCCGACAGATTCGTCACTCGGTAGCAATGACAACGGAAATGTCAATGTACCGTCGGTACCGGGTACAGACGGGAATACGTCAAATTCCGGAAATACCGCCGATACGGATATTAAGAGCGTTTCAATTCCCAAAACAGGCAGAATCGGAAATGCGGCGGTTGCATTTTTAATGTTCTCTTCTTTTGCTGCGGCAATGGCTGTTACCGCCAAACGCAAAAAGGACGAAGAATAAGACGGATTGATTACGTACCCGACGGGGCATTTTGTCTCCGGCGGGTACATCGCTTACTCTAAACCGAAAAATGCCGATTATCGGCGTATTCATTTTGCAAGGGAGGTATATACCACGGATAAAAACAAAACCAAAAGAGCTCTTATTTGCTTTTTTATGTGTTTTTTGCTTATTCTGCCGTCGTCTCGGGTTTTTGCCGCGGCAGGCCCTACGCTCAGAACTACGCTTTCCGACAATACAACTCAGCGCGGAAGCAAAAAGACATTTGACGTATGGGCGAGAAATGCGTCAGGCGAAAAAATAAAAGCGACGGTTACGTTTAACGGCGAAAAGCTTTCGCCCACATGGGACGATAACGAAAAATCAAGCTATACCCTTAACTTTACCTTTGAGGGCGATAACACGGTTGTCGTTTCGGCATCGTCTGACGGCGGGCGAAAAAAGCAGCTTACATATCACATTAACTACGAGAAAGCGCGGCAGGGCGAAAAAATCGGCACGGCTGTTTGGAGCGTCGAAATGTTCACCATAGGCTGCGGATATCTCGTGTATCCCCAAAAAGTAAATATATACGAGGGCGAGACGTCCGCTCAGCAGCTTTTGCGCCTGCTTAACGAAAACGGATATGTGGGTTATTACGGCGGCAGCGTAAGCTCTTCGTTTTACCTCGCATATGTAGCCGACGGTACGGCGTCTGCGGCGAGATATAACAATTATCAGAGAAGCTCGTCCGCTTCGTCTCCGAAAGCACTCGGAATTTCACCGACAATACCGTCTGTTTTGGTGCCGCATCTTAAAAGCACAATGACGTTTTATGACCCCGGCGATTATGAGAAAAACTGGAAAGGCCATCTCGGTGAATTTGTAATAACAAACGGCTCGGGCTGGATGTATTCCGTCAACAACGTTTTCCCGAATGTCGGCTTTGCCGATACATACCTTTCCGACGGAGATATCGTCAGAGTACAGTTCACTCTCGGCTACGGAGCGGATATAGGCGGCTTCGGTGCTATGGGAACCTCAATTCCGAATGTCGAAAATCAGCCGAAATCCGGCTATTTTTCGGTGGCGAATAAGGACTCGCTTACAAAGGCAATAGAAAGAACCATTTATTCGGGTCTTATAACGCGCTCAAATGTAAAAAATGCATACGCCGCGGCATTATCCGTTGCCGAGACGCTTGACGCTTCGCAAAGCGCGGTCGATAACGCGGTTTCCGCCATCAATTCGGCACTTCAAAATCCGGGGTCGGAAACAAACTCCGCTCCTGCGGATGCTCCTTTGTCCGTCGGCGGCAGCGGCGCTCATGTGTCCTCCGGTGCGGCATTAGGCGGCAAGAATGCGTCGGGCGGCGCGGCAGCTGCCGCTTCCGGTGGGTCTGCCGACGATGTCGCGGCTTCGGCTGCGGAGGAATCCGCTTTTTCCGCGACCGATGCGGAAACGGAGGAGATAACCGAAGCTTCAGAGGCTCTTTCCGAGAGCGAAGAGAGCACGGAAAACGCCGTATCATTGTCGGAAAACAAAAAATCAAAAACGCTTGTCACGGTAATATGCTTGGTATCGGCATTTATCGTTTTGGCAGGCGGAGTATGCTTTATTGTGTTTTATGTAAAGAAACGCCGCAAAAACGGCGAAAAAGAAAAATCTGTTAAGGAGAGCTCTTCCCAAAAATGACAAAACGTGTTATTTCGGTGTTTTTATGCGTCCTGTGTGTTATATCCTCAATTTCTTTCATCGTATCGGCAAAAGAGAATAAGGAGTATACGTCCGACAATTTCCTTAGCGTCGCGGACGGTATTATCGCATGGAAAAAAGCCGATAACGGCTCGGAACCCGACGGATATTTGATTAACGATAAATATTTGGAAAATGCGGGTACTACTCCGGGGGATTGGTATCCCATAGCTCTCGGCAGACTCGGAATACAGGATAACAACGAGGGCTACCTTGCGGTCATAAAAGACAGGGTAGAGGAGCGTTATCGCGAAAGCGGAAGGCTCAGTGCCGCAAAGGCAACCGAGTGGCACAGAATAGCCCTCGCCGTTCTCGCTATGGGCGGCGACCCGACAAATTTCGGAACCGATGAAAACGGCGCGCCGATAAATCTGATAGCGGACGGAACCTACGACCGCGGCAAGACAACGCCGCTCGGAAGACAGGGCATAAACGGCTGGATATGGGGGCTTATAACTCTTGACAGTATGCGCTATGCCGTGCCTGACGGAGCGTACAACACCCGCGACGATATAATCGTTGAAATAATTTCAAAGCAGCTTTCCGACGGCGGATTTGCCCTGAGCTCGGATGATGCAGACCCCGATATTACCGCTATGGCGATAACGGCACTCGCACCATATTATAATTCCGAAAAAATATATTCTTATCACAGAAAAGCGTTGTCCGCCGATGAGAGCAAAACGGTGCACGAGGTTGTTGATGAAGCGGTTTTGTGCCTTTCACGTCTGCAACTCGACACGGGTGACTACAAAAGTTGGGGAACTCAGAATGTAGAGAGTACCGATTGGGTGGCGGTGGCGCTGTGCAGTCTTAATATCGACCCTCTCTCGGACAGCCGTTTCATAAAAAACGGCAACACCCTTTTTGACGGTATAATGCGTTACAGAATGACTGACGGCGGATTTGTCCATTCGTTTACTTACGACCCCGACAATCCCACATCTTTGCCCGATAAATCAAATACCATGGCGTCGGAGCAGACCCTTTATACCATGGCATCTCTTTGGCGGCAAAAAAACGGTATGAGAACTCTTTTCGATTTCAGAAAAGAGCAGAGCTCCGCGCTTAAATCGCGAATAAACGACCTTACTTCCGACATTTCAAAAATCGGCAATAAGACCGATAAACAAACGCTTCGCGAGCTTCTTGCGGTTTTTTATTCGTTGCCCGAAACAGAGCGGTGCTACGTGAGCAATTATTGGACTTTGTCCGATGAAGCCAAAAAACGCGGAATAGACGTTTCGGAAATAGCGGGTGAAACCGCGGTGATTGTGTTTTCGGATGATGACGCAAACGACGACGCCATTTTGTATTTTACCGATTCCGACCGTGCAATGGTTGACTCTCTGCCCGAAAAACTCACTACGGAGCAGTATGTTTTGGTTGTAACATTGCTTGATAAGCTCGAAAGGAGTGAAGATTTTGACGGTAAAGACGCATATCTCCGAAAGCTTGTTTCGGCAAAGGAGCAAATTGCCGCGGTTCAGGCGGAAATAGATTCGCTGAACGACGACATTAAAGCCGAGCTTTATCCGTTTGATAAAATCACGCTCAAGGATAGGGGCAAGGTGAATAAAATCGTTAAACGCTATAACGCGCTCAGCGAATATGACAGAGCAAAAATTGAGCGTTGGGAGGATGTCGTCAAGACAAAGACAAAGCTTGACAATATCGTTCGCGCCATAGTAATATCTGTTGTACTATTTGTTTTAGCGGTAGGACTTACCGTGTTTATAATTATAAGAATCAGACGCCGTAAGATGAAAAAAACTCTCGAAATGGAGGAGCTTGCGGCAATGTATAAGGATGAAGACGACGAAATGCGGTAATTTTTTCTCGTGGAAGGGGAGTCATAATTGAAAAAAGATATTTTGGCGCTCCTGTCGTTGGCGCTGATAATAGCCGTATTGATTCACGGCACAAACATTCAGTCCGTTGACGAGTACTACCTTACTCATATCGACGATATAACCCCGCAGAGCGAGACGGTTTTTATCAGTATTCGCTGTGATACCGTGCTTCAAAATTACGACGAGCTTGACAAAGCCCTGCAATCCGATAAATACGTGCCGCAAAACGGCGTTATATTGCCGGAAACCGAATATGTGTTAAGACCCGGCGACACCGTTTTTGATATACTTGACAGGGCGGTAAGGTATAATAAAATACAGATGGAGTATCAGGGTGCCGATAAAAACAGCTATGGCAGCGTATACGTTCAGGGTATAAATTATCTGTACGAATTTTCCTGCGGACCGCTTTCGGGTTGGATGTATCAGGTGAACGGCGAATTTCCGAATTACGGATGCTCAAAATACAAACTGAAGGACGGCGACCGAATAGCATGGGTCTATACCTGCGATCTCGGCAAGGACGTCGGCTGTATATGGATGGGAGATGAAACGGGATGAAAGCTTTCGGCGGATATCATCCGGCTGTTACTTTTACATATTTTATATCTGTGCTGTTAACGGCTATGTTTGTATGGAATCCCGTAATACAGCTCACAGCACTCCTCGGCGGCATTATGTTTTCGCTTATGCTCGTGAGGAAAAAGGCTATTTTAAGCGATATGGGCTTTTATCTTCCGCTTTTTCTGCTTGTGGCTGTTACAAATCCTCTGTTTTCGCATAACGGCGTTACTCCGCTTTTCTTTATGAACGGTAACCCTGTAACGCTTGAAGCGGTTGTTTACGGCATTTTTATCTCGGTGATGGTTGTCGGAGTGCTGTTTTGGTGTAAGTGCTATAATGAAATTATGACCGAGGATAAATTCTTGTATCTGTTCGGCAGAATTATCCCAAAAATGTCGCTTGTGCTTTCCATGGCTCTCAGATTTGTTCCGATGTTTAAAAGACAGATGAAAAATGTGAGCAGAGCGCAAAAGGCAATGGGGCTTTATTCGCAAAAAAGCTATGTCGACAGATTACGCGGCGGAATACGTGTTTTTACGGCGATGATTTCGTGGTCGCTTGAAAATTCCATGGAGCTGTCGTCGTCTATGAGAGCGCGCGGATACGGTCTGCACGGCAGAACAAACTTTTCGCTGTTTAAATTCGGGGCGAGAGACGCGGCAGTTTTATTGTCGGGATTATTGCTTTTTGCTGCCGTACTTATAGGCGTCGGCAGCGGAAGCATCGATTTTACATTTTATCCGGAGCTCGGCAAAATCAACTTTTCGTTAAAATCGTTAATTACTTACATTTCGTTTTTTATATTATCGTTTCTTCCGTTTTTTATTGAGGTAAAGGAGAATTTAAAGTGGAAATATTACATATCGAAAATTTGAATTTCCGTTACCCCAAGGCGGAAAAAGACACTCTTCACAATATTTCTCTTAATATCGGGCAGGGTGATTTTACTGTAATATGCGGCGCAACGGGCTGTGGAAAGACCACCCTTTTAAAGCTGATTAAAAACGAGCTTGCTCCCGCAGGTGAAAAGAGCGGCGAGATACTCTATAACGGGAAAAGCATCGATTCACTCAGCCTTCGCGAGAGTGCATGTGCCATAGGGTTTGTCGGGCAAAATCCCGATAATCAGATAGTTACGGACAAGGTTTGGCACGAGCTGTCGTTCGGTCTTGAGAATCTCGGTGTGCCGCAAAACGTAATTCGCCGCAGAGTGGGTGAGATGGCGAGCTATTTCGGCATACAGGATTGGTTCCGCAAAAAAACCGACGAGCTTTCGGGCGGTCAGAAGCAGCTTTTGAATCTTGCGTCGGTTATGGTAATGCAGCCTAAGGTGCTTATCTTAGATGAGCCCACAAGTCAGCTTGACCCCATAGCCGCGGCTGATTTTATAGCGACGCTTAAGAAGCTGAATACCGAATTCGGTATTACCGTGCTTTTGGTAGAGCACCGTCTTGAGGACGTTTTCCCGATAGCCGACAAGGTTTTGCTTATGGAAAACGGCTGTGTGCTTTTATATGATTTACCGCGTGCTGTCGGAAAAAATCTTAAAAAAATAAATCCCGAGCATCCTATGCTCAAAGGACTCCCGAGTGCCGTAAGGCTTTACAATCTGCTCTCGTCGGACGAAGTCTGCCCGCTTACGGTTAAAGAGGGGCAGGAGTTTTTCAGACGTAATTTCAAAAGGAATATAGACTTTTCCGACGGTGATAAATCAGAATATTCCGATAAAACCGATACGGCAATCGAGCTTAAAAATGTTTGGTTCAGATATGAAAGAGATTTGCCCGACATTCTGCGCGGTGTAAATCTTAAAGCGTATCGCGGCGAAATAGTTTGTATTCTCGGCGGCAACGGCACGGGAAAAACGACAATGCTGAATGTTATTTCGGGTCTTAATAAGCCGTACCGCGGCAAAATAAAGATAGACGGCAAAAAAATCAAGGATTATAAGGGCAATTCGCTGTACCGAAAGAAGCTTGCATATCTGCCGCAAAATCCGCAGACGGTATTTTTAAAGGATACCGTTTCGGGCGATCTCGAAGAAATGCTCAAGGCGATGGAGTATAAAAAAGAAGAGCGCGAAGAAAAAATACGCGATATTTCCGAAAAACTCGGTATAACGGATTTGCTTACGAAGCATCCTTATGACCTCAGCGGCGGTGAACAGCAAAAATGCGCCCTTGCGAAAATATTGCTTTCAGAGCCTACAATACTGCTTTTGGACGAACCGACAAAGGGACTTGACGCCTTTTCAAAGTCCTCGCTTTTGAATGTATTGAAGAAGCTTAAATCGGACGGAATAACGGTTGTTATGGTAACGCATGATGTTGAGTTTGCCGCTGTCGGTGCCGATAGGTGCGCGCTGTTCTTTGACGGCGAAATCGTTTCTTCCGATGCGCCGAATTCGTTTTTCGCAGAAAATAATTTTTATACGACGGCGGCGAACCGCATAGCCCGTCCGCTTTGTCCCACAGCGATAACGAGTGAAGAGGCGGCTGAGTGCTGTCGCGGAAACGGAGAAGATAATGGTTAAAAAATGGCTTTCGTATATTTTTTCGTGCATTTTGGTGCCTGCGGCGGTTTTGCTCGGAGCCACAGTGTTTAAAGATAAACAGTATGCATGGATATCGCTTTGCGTTGCCGTGTTGTCGTGCGTTCCGTTTTTTCTCGCCTTTGAAAAGGGGAAAAGCGGTACAAAGGAAATGATTTTAATAGCTGTTATGGTCGCGTTGTCGGCAGTCGGCAGACTTATTTTTGCGTGGGCACCCAGCGTAAAACCGGTGACGGCACTCGTTATAATAACAGCGATGTATTTCGGCCCACAGGCAGGCTTTATGACGGGTGCGCTGACCGCCGTAATATCGAATTTTTATTTTGGGCAGGGTCCATGGACACCGTTCCAGATGTTTTCGTGGGGTATAGTCGGGCTTATAGCCGGAGTTTTCGCTCCGCAGCTTAAAAAGAGTCTTGTGTTCAGAATAATTTACAGTGCCGTTTCGGGAGTGCTGTATTCTTTGCTTATGGATATTTATACAACCCTTTGGTATGACGGCACGTTTAATCTGACGCGGTATATTGCCGCTGTTACGTCGGCTGTGCCCGTTACGCTTACCTATGTAGTTTCTAATGTTGCATTTATAATAGTGCTTGCAAAGCCTATAGGCTCGGTTCTTGAACGAATTAAGACAAAATACGGAATGCAATAATGCATTCGTATAAAATCATTCACCTTTACCGTGCCGATAGAAGACTTTTTTATCTGAAATGATGCCGTAATCGCCGTTTTTGCGCAAACATTGACGGATTTTACCATGCAAATCCGTTTTGCGTAGGCACAAAACTCTTATTGATTGCAATAAATTAAAATATTTGAATAAATCATTTGACAAAGGTATGTACGTTTGGTAAAATATATAAGCTCTTTGTTGAGCTCAATAAATCGAATACGGAGAGTTATCGAAGTGGTCATAACGGGCCTGACTCGAAATCAGGTAATCCCTAACGGGACCGAGGGTTCGAATCCCTCACTCTCCGCCAAGAATAAAGGGTATAGCGTTTGCTATACCCTTTATTTTTTTGTTGATAAGACAGCAAGGGATTCGAACAAGAACGGTCGGCTTTGCCGATGAAAACAGTCCGGTGGACTGTTTGAAAGTCCGTGGTTAAAGAGCGAAGCGATGCGAAGGAGTACGGCAGTACGCCGAAAAATCCCTCACTCTCCGCCATAAAAAACAGGATATAGCAAAAGCTATGTCCTGTTTTTGCATTTTCGTTGTGTGTGAACAAGCCGTAATAAAAGCGGCAGAGTGTACCGTGTTTGGTTGTCTGTAAAGTGCATTTAATTTCCTTTATCGTTCTTAAAAGCAGCCAATGTTGACAAAACGAAAAAAACAATATAACATATTGTATACATACAATATGTTGCGGAAGTAACACATATTCTGTTACTTATAAAAAGCGGGGGTTAATATGGATAAAAAGAAATCAATTAAAAATCTCGTCGTCATTTTAATTGCAGTGGTGTTATTGGGGCTTCTTTGGGCTTTTGTCAAAAGCCAAGTAACAACAACACCGATATATATTGTTGTTGATACCTTTGCTCTGATTATACCGAGCATAATTTTGATACCCGGAATAATTTGCTATATCGCTTACTTTTTTGTCAATGACGCAAAAATAAAATCCGCGCTTAAGATAAGCTCCTTATGTATAGCGGCCTTCTGCGTGGTTTTCTCCGTGTCGTTTTTTGCCGCGGTATTTGTAAATTCTGGCAGCGAAAAGACGAGCAGCTATAAAGAAGCCGCCGAGAGTAAATACAGCTTGGGTAATTTTGTCGATTTGTCTGATTACGAGGCTGAGCGTTCGGATAACGAGCTGTATTCAAACGGCTTTTTAAGCGGTTATTATACTGTTGATAATTATTCCAAAAACGACGGCAGCTATAACTATTATACAGCTACCGTATATGAGTATACCGGCGGAACGGCGGCTTCGCGAAAGCTTATTAAGAGAAGGCTTGAAAAAGAACTGTTAAGGGAGACCTCGGTCGGCGGAAAAAGCATTAAATATACAGACGGAACAAAGGGCGATTACCGATATAAATACTGTAATTACACAGACAAATTTGAAATGCAGTCTTCGTCATATTTCAGTATCGTAGCGGAAAGCAGCGATAAGGTAACGGTATATATATTAACGTCGAAATATAGAAATCATTTCGGCGAGCCGTTTGACGCGGAAAAAATTATCAGCTCAATTTGCAGCTGATACTTGCGGCCTTTGCGGCCAAGTGAATTGTTTTTAACCATGTTAAGCACTCTCTGCTTTTTAAATGAAAGTGGAGGGTGCTTTTTTGTGTTTAAGGGCAAATCAGACGTTTTTTCGTCATATATAAGCGGCAAAAGGAAAGCTTGAATGTTAACGCTGCGGAAAGCATTTTATTATGAGAGGCAACTGCCATAATTGACAAAAGTTTAACGATAATTGTGTTGACATCTATAACCAAGTCATATATAATAAAAGCAAATATCTTTGGTAAAGGATTGATTTAATGGTAAAAAAACTGACGGCAGTATTGCTTACGATGTGCATGGCTGTTTCGCTGCTGCCTATGTTCGCTCAGGCGGCGTCAAAGCCTGATATTAAAGTGGGCGATTATGTCAAAATGGGAACATATAATAATGCCTCGATTCTTTGGCGCTGCGTGAGTATTGACGATAACGGTCCGCTTATGCTTGCAGACAGAATTGTTGACACTCTTGCGTATGATGCCAAGACAAACGACAACAGCAATTCGAAATCGCACAGCAGAAGCTATAAGCGCGCCGATTACGGCTCAAATTATTGGAGAGACAGCAATATGCGTTCCTGGCTCAATTCAACTGCGGCTGCAGGTAAGGTCGATTGGCTTTGCGGTAACCCGCCGAAGGATGGTTATGTCAGCGGAACAGGGGCCTATAATAATAAAGCAGGCTTTTTAAATAAATTTTCAAAGTCGGAAATTGCCGCTATGAAAACCGTTACCCAGCGTTCTCTTGTCTCTCATCCCGAATACAATAAGGGTATTGTTGAGGGCGACGCAAATTCCGATTTGTTATACTACACCGATATTTCGGAGGCTGTGGCTAATTATGATGATTCATATTTTGAAACCACGACCGAAAAGGTGTTCCTTCTCGATGTGAAACAGGCTAACGCCGTGTGGAAAAATCTTAAAGGCTATTATGTCGCATACAACAATGACGGTATGGCTTGGCCTTATTGGCTTCGCACTCCTGTTACCGATTGCAATCACGATATGCGTTATATCAGTTCATCGGGTCAGGTCGGTCGTTATGCTCCGTGGTATTCCGATTTGGGCGTAAGACCTGCGTTTTATCTCGATACCGAGTATTTTGTCGCAACCTCCGGCAGCGGCACTCAGGGCAATCCCTATGTCGGCTCTGCTCCGAATAAGCAGGAGGCGGATTATACAATTTCAGAGCCTGCGGAAGAGGCAAATCCCGATTGGAATGTCAGCACCGAGCAAAGCATTCAGCCCACGCTCGGACCATGGTATTCGGCTGACGGAAAATACTCTAATCCTACCATTCCCGTATACACTATTCAGAAGACTCGCAGTGACACGGAAAATATGGTTGTCGTCATTTGCGGTGAGGGATATACAAAAAGTCAGCAGGGTAAATTTATCAATGATGTAAAACGACTTTGGCAAGAGGCTATGAAATACGAGCCGTATCGCAGCTATGCCGACAGATTTAATGTTTACGCCCTCTGCACAGCCTCAGAGTCTACATTTGATAACGGGGGGAGCACCTTCTTCGATGTTATAGTTGACAGCTACAATTCTCCGGTTATTTCTAACAATCTCCACGGAAGCCAATGGAAGAACCATATTTTGGAAAGATGTATAGGGCCTGAGTTTATAGAGAAAATTCACGATGCTCATATCAAAAAAACAACCGACCCGAACACGATTCCGACGAAGCCTAACGGCGAGTCGAACGAGTATGAACCGTATTACTATGTTCACGATTATATTGCGCAGTTCGCCGTGGTTGTAAATACAAAATCCGATTTCGGCGGTGCCTATAACAATCGCGAATACGGCTTCCACTATTTTATTACACCGTCAGACAGCTATCGTGCGCCTAAGACCTTTGCACACGAGCTTGGGCATAGCTTGCTCGGCCTCGGCGATGAGTACAGCACCGGTTATTTACTTGGGGATAAGGAACTGAAGTCCCTGAATCTCTCCTCGGTTGAAGACCCGGCAAAGATAAAATGGTCTCAGCTTTTAGGCTTCAGAAACACCTATACCTGCCGCAATGCTTACGGCTCAAAAATGCTTGTCTCAAGCTACGAGTGTATAATGAGAGATACAAATTATCAGTTTTGCGAGGTTTGCCGCTTGCAGGGCTACAAGAGAATGTCTCAGCTTGTCAAGGATGCAGAGCTCTATGTTGCCACGCCTGAGGTTAAGGAGTACACTGGAGCCTACTCAAGTCCCTCTGATTTTACGGACCTTGAAACAAGCTCGTACTATACTTATACTTCAAATCGCAGCGGCAGGCTTTTGAGCGGTAACGGTAAAAGCAGATTTAATACCGATATGAACGGTAAAAAAATCGAATTGCGTACTGTCGTTCAAAATGTTTCGGATAAGCAAGCGAGGCAGATAAGGTTCAATATGTGGATAAGGCATTCCGACGGCAGCGTGGCAACCGATTCATCGGGTAATCCGCTTCAGACTACTCAAACCTTTGACATTCCCGTTTGGAATGATAAGGCGAATTTCTGGCCGATAGGTGCTTTGGACCACATCAAAAGCGATTTTAATTCAGGTCTGAAGAGCTGCTCGCTTATTTATCAAATTCCGTCCGACGCTCAGCTTTTGAACGGTGATACCGTGGCATTTCAGGTGCTTGACGAAAACGGTAATATCTTAGCGGACGATAATACGGAAACACAGCGTTACACAACCGTTTCAATCCAATATAAATTTGAGGACGGCACAGAAATACCGAATACTGCCGGAGGAACATTTACTGTTCCGTACGGCACAAAGCTTGGTTTGACGCCGGCAAAATCACTTTACGGTTATGAATTTGTGAAGGCCGACGGCTTGAATGAGCCGATTGTTTCAGACGGTACGGTTGTTACATATTATTACAAAAACAAAGCTGCTCCGGAAGAAAAGCCCGCACTTGCAATTGACAAGGCTTCAATATCGCTCGAAAGCAGCATAACAATGAATTTCAAAGTACCTAAAAGCAGTCTTTCGTCTTACGATGATTTCTATATGACATTTAAATGTAACGGAAAAGAAGAAAAGGCTACACAATATAAACAGAACGGGGATTACTACGTATTCTCGTACAAGGGCATAAATCCGCAGCTTATGAATGATGAGGTTACTGCGGTGTTGCACGCCAAAAAGGGAAACGAGGAATACACAAGCCCCGAAAAGGCGTTGAGCGTCAAGGAGTATGCCTATACATTGCTCGACAGATACAGCGGCGATGAATACTCAAAGCTTCGCACGCTGCTTGTGGATCTGCTGAATTACGGTGCGATGGCACAGAAATATGTAGGGTATAAGACGGATAATCTTGTTAATTCCGAGCTGACCGCTGTTCAAAAAAGCTGGGGCAGCAATGGGGCAGAGAAGTTTAAGAATATCAGCGACTTAAATTACAAAACGATAAGCAGTCCTACGGCGCAATGGAATACTTGCGGCTTGGTGCTCAACAATTCAATTATGCTCAGGGCTAAGTTTTCCGCTAAGGACGTTGAAAACAAGACCGTTGAAATCGCATTTAGGAACACAAAATTTACCTATGACAAAAATGATTTTGTGAATAACGGCGACGGCACATATTATGTTTATTGTGATGAGCTTTTTGCACACGAGCTGAGCGATAAGCTTTTGCTTACGGTTTATGAAAACGGTGTTCCTTGCAGCAACACAATGCTTTTCAGCGTCGAATCATACGCAAGTGTTATTCAGCAGTCAAGTGCATATAAGGGTACTGCTCTTGATGATTTAACGCAGGCTATGATGCGATACGGAAAATCCGCCGCAGCTTACAGGACTTAAAAAAAGGAGAAACAAGAATGAAAGAAGAGTATTCTGCTCCGTCATTTGAAATAACGGAATTTTGCACGGCTGATATTATTACCATCAGCACTGAACCGACTACAACCGACGTCTCGGGACCCATTGAACTTCCCGACATCAATATTTAAATACGGACTTTCGGATTGTATTGTTTTGTTTTGTTCGGTTATGACAAGAAAAGCAGGATTGTTTTAAAACAATCCTGCTTTTTTTTTATTGCGAGACAGAAACGGCAAATTTTGCCGAAGTCTCACGGAAAATCGGAAAAAGATAAGTAGCTTTTATAATTTTATCTCCCCTCTAAAGCTTCTTTTTATATCCGCAGTCGCAGTACGGCCCGCCGGAGGCAAGAGTGTACTGCCGCACAAAGTCAGTCGCGCCGCCCGCTTCGCTCATGGTGTAGTCC
>OHMG01000385.1_pt1 | contig 19208 bp, 10 predicted proteins | sample 1569281 | NCBI WGS metagenome assembly OHMG01 (sample SAMEA3879581, study PRJEB24766) | human gut metagenome | biome: human-associated habitat; feature: feces | place: USA | collected 1985/1987 | reverse complement strand
GTCATGTATTTCACGCCGTAGGATGCCGGGCGTCCCGGCATCGTGCCCGCCCGCAGCGCCGGGGCGAGGAATGCCGCCTCCCAGTCTGCGAAATCGTCGAGCAGGACGAATACGATCTCCTTTTCCATATCTCTATTTATAGATGAGTCTCGACATGCCGGAGAAAACCTCTTCGGCGACCTCGGTGAGCTGTGCGGCGGTCAGTGCGCGCACTTTGGCGTAGACCTGTTCCATGGTATCCACGTCGTCGTGCGTCAGGAAACTTTTTCCGGCCCCCAGCATGTACCCTTCGTTGCTCTCGCTCGATATGGCCAGCTGTGCGATGAACTGTTTTTTCGCCATCGACAGCTGGCGTGCGGTGAGCGGCGTCGTGCGCAGCCTGTGCAGTTCCCCTTCGATCAGGTCGATGCACTGCGCCGTATTGCCGTTTTCGGAGCTGAAGTAGATCGCCACGATGCCCGAGTCGCTGTACGGCGTGTAGCTGGCTTCGATGTTGTACGACAGCCCGTTCTTCTCGCGCACCACGACGTTGAGCAGCGAGTTGGCGCACGGGCCGCCGAGGATGTTAATCAGCAGTGCCAGCGGCAGCCGCTTTTCCTCGCCGATGCCGTAGGCGCGGTTGCCGATGATGCAGTGCGTCTGGTGCGTGTGCTTCACGACCGTCTTTTCGAAGGCCGCGCAGGGTGCCGGGGCTACCCTGCCGAAACCGCGTGCCGAAGCCGCCTGCCCGGCGAAATAACGTGCCGCGACGGCTTCGGCGGTTTTGGCCGAGAAGTTCCCGATCGACGAGAATACCATCTGGTCGGTGGTGTGCGTGCGGCCCGTGAAGGCGCGTATCGCCTCCCCGTCGTAGCGTGCGAGCGCATTCTTGCGCCCCAGGATGTTGTGCCCCAGCTCCGACCCTGCGAAGAGCATGTCCTCGAACGTATCGTAGATCAGGTCGGCAGGCGAATCCTTGTAGGTGTTTATCTCGTCCGCGATCACCTCCTTTTCGCGTTCCAGTTCCCGCTCGGGGAAGGTCGAGCGGAAGGCTACGTCGGCGATCAGTTCGGCCGCCCTGGGGAAGTCGCCGCGCAGCGTTGTGGCGTGTATGGTCGTGTCCTCCTTGGTGGTGAAGGCGTTGAGTTCCCCGCCGAGGTTTTCCAGCCGGCAGTTGACCTGCCAGGCCCGGCGGCGCTGCGTGCCTTTGAAAAACGCATGTTCGGTCAGATGCGCTAGCCCGTACTGGTCGGGATGCTCGTCGCGGCTGCCGGCGTTGATGACCAGCGCACAGTGCGCCACGTTGCTTTTCACCTGGCGGTGGATGCCCCTGATGCCGTTGGGGAGTCGGTATGTGAAGAATTCCATTGTTGTTGCTTGTCGGGGAAATTCCGCCTTTACAGGGGCGGTGTTCGTTATAATTTCGTACGCAGGCGGAGGTATTTTCCCGTGTAACTCGCCGGGCATTGCTCCAGGTTGCGGGGCGTGCCCTCGAATACGACCCTGCCGCCGCCCGTGCCGGCCTCGGGCCCGAGGTCGACGACCCAGTCGGCGCATTTGATGACGTCCATGTTGTGCTCCACGATGACGATCGTATGCCCCCGTTCGATCAGGGCGTTGAATGCCGCCAGCAGCTTGTTGATGTCGTGGAAATGCAGCCCCGTCGTCGGCTCGTCGAAGATGAACATCACGCCGCCCTGGGCGCTGTCCTTGGTCAGGAACGATGCCAGCTTCACGCGCTGGCTCTCGCCGCCCGAAAGGGTCGACGACGACTGCCCGAGCTTGATGTAACCCAGCCCCACGTCCTGCAATGGTTTGAGCCGTTCGACGATGCGTTTGCAGGTCGGGTCTTTTTTGTCCTCGCCGAAAAACGCGATGGCGTCGTCGACGGTCATTTCCAGCACGTCGTAGATCGACTTGCCGCGGTATTTCACTTCGAGTATCTCGTCGCGGAAACGCTTGCCGCCGCAGGCCTCGCATACCAGTTCGACGTCGGCCATGAACTGCATCGAGACCTTGATGACCCCCTCGCCCTGGCACTCTTCGCAGCGGCCTCCCGCGATGTTGAACGAGAAGGACGACGCCCCCAGTCCCGTATGCTGGGCGTAGGGCTGGTCGGCGAACAGCTTGCGGATCTCGTCATAGGCCTTGATATAGGTCACGGGGTTCGACCGCGATGACTTGCCGATCGGGTTCTGGTCGATCATCTCGACCGACCTGAGCAGCTGCACGTCGCCGCCGATGCCGTCGAAGTCGCCAGGCTTGACGCCCGTGTCGAAGAGCAGGCGCCGCAGCGCCGGGTAAAGGATGCCCTTGGCCAGCGACGACTTGCCGCTGCCGCTCACGCCCGTGATGCAGGTCATGACGCCCAGCGGAATCCGCACGTCGATGTTGCGCAGGTTGTTCTCACGCGCCCCCTGGATGAGGATCGAGTTGCTCCAGCCGCGTTCGGTGGCGGGGGGCGCTATCGCGCGGCGCCCGGTCAGGTAGTCGGCCGTGAGGCTCTTCCTGCTTTTGAGCAGTTGGGGCAGCGTGCCGCTGAAGACCACCTCGCCGCCGTTGTAGCCCGCCTTGGGGCCGATGTCGACGATGTAGTCGGCGGCGCGGATCACCTCCTCCTCGTGCTCCACGACGATCACCGTGTTGCCTAGGTCGCGCAGTTGCTGCAAGACCTTGATCAGGCGGTTCGTGTCGCGCGGGTGCAGGCCGATCGACGGCTCGTCGAGAATGTAGAGCGAGCCCACGAGGTTGCTGCCCAGCGAGGTCGAAAGGTTGATGCGCTGGCTCTCGCCGCCCGAAAGCGTCGCGGAGAGCCGGTCGAGGGTCAGGTATCCCAGCCCCACGTCCGTGAGGTATTGCAGGCGGTTGCGTATCTCGGTGAGGATGCGTGCGGCGGTTTTGGTGTCGTGAGCGTCCAGTTCGAGCGTGGCGAAGAAATTGGCGAGCGTCTCCACCGGCATCACGACCAGGTCGGCGATGGTTTTGCCTCCGATTCTAACGTAAAGGGCCTCTTTGCGCAGGCGCGAGCCGCCGCAGTCGGGACAGACAGTTTTGCCCGTATAGCGGGCTTTCATCACCCGGAACTGGATCTTGCGTCGCTCGCTGTCGATGTAGGCGAAGAAGTCATTCAAGCCGTGAAAATACTCGTTGCCGCACCACAGAAGCCGCTTCTGCTCGGCCGTAAGTTGGTAGAACGGCGTATGGATCGGAAAATCGAACTTATAGGCATTGGCTACGAGCTGGTCTTTCCACGCCCGCATGGTCTCTCCGCGCCAACAGGCCACGGCGTCCTCGTAGATGGTCTTGCGTTTGTCGGGGATCACCAGGTCCTCGTCGATGCCGATGATCTTGCCGTAACCTTCGCACGTCGGGCAGGCGCCCAGCGGGTTGTTGAAGCTGAACAGATGTTCGGTCGGAGGCTCGAATTCGATGCCGTCGGCCTCGAAACGGGCCGAGAACCCTTTGACGCCTTCGGGCGTGATGATTTGGCAAACCCCGTTTCCATAGGAGAAAGCACGGGCTACGGAATCCCGCAGGCGGGTCGGCAGGTCGCCGTCCTGCGAAACTTTGGCACGATCGACTACGATCGAGATATCTTCGGCACGGGTGTTTTCGTCCACGCGGGGCAGGAAATCCTCGATCGGCAGAGTTTCTCCCGCCGCATGTACACGCAGGATGCCTTCGCCCAGCACCAGGGTCAGCTTTTCGATGACGCCCTGCCCTTCGCGCAGTTGCAGCGGCGCTGCGACGGCCACGCGGCTGCCTTCGGGCAGGGAGAGGATATATTGCGCCACGTCGTCCTCGGTGTAGCACTTGACCTCCTGTCCCGATACGGGCGAGAAGGTGTGTCCGATGCGGGCGTAGAGCAGTTTAAGGTAGTCGTACAGTTCGGTCGTGGTACCGACCGTCGAACGCGGGTTGCGGGTATTGACCTTCTGTTCGATGGCGATGGCCGGAGCGATACCCGTAATGACATCCACATCGGGCTTGTTGATCTTGCCCAGGAATTGTCGGGCATAGGCCGAGAGGCTCTCCACGTAGCGGCGCTGCCCTTCGGCGAAGATCGTGTCGAAGGCGAGGGTCGATTTGCCGGAACCCGAAAGTCCCGTGATGACGACCAGTCGGTTGTGCGGAATTTCGACCTCGATGTTTTTGAGGTTGTGCACCCGTGCACCTTTTATATAAATGGACTTTTGTTCTTTTGTCATGTTTTTTTACGTGGATCCGGTCCCTGCGCCGTGCGTGTTCCGGGCCGGACCGATATTATTTCATTTCGAGGGTCACGCCCCCGATCTTTTCCAGTTTGCCGATCATACCTCCTGCGAGACTTTGCCGGATCGCCAGTGTCATCCGGCAGAGGTTGTCGAACTGCTGCGTCAGCACCCGGGGCTGTTCTTCCTTGACCACGCGCATCACGTCGTTCATCGCCAGGTACGAAAACTCCACCTCCACGACGGTATCGACCGTCCGCTCCACGATTTCGGCCGCTCGGATCGCTTCGGCCGCCGACTCCTTGTAGGCACCGATCAGGCCCGATACTCCGAGTTTCGTACCGCCGAAATAACGCACCACGACGATTAGGCAGTTGACCAGTTCGTTGGACAGAAGCTGACCGAGGATCGGCTTGCCCGCCGTGCCCGAAGGCTCTCCGTCGTCGTTGGCGCGGAACGTTTCGCCGTGCGGACCCAGCCGCCACGCGTAACAGTGGTGCGTCGCGTCGTAATATTTCTTGCGCAGCGCATCGAGCAGCGTGCGAATCTCCTCCTCGCTTTCGACCGGATAGGCATAAGCGAGGAACTTGCTGCTTTTCTCTTTGTAGATGGCTTCCGCAGGCCCGGCAAGCGTATGATAACTGTCCGAGGTCACGACTACCCTTGTTTTATTTGACTTTGGTGAACATCCTGTTCCAGCGGATGTTCGCGGGGAAGCTCTTTTCGGGATCCAGCGACAGCCAGATGAAGGAGGCTTTGCCGACGATGTGGTCTTCGGGAACGAATCCCCAGAAGCGGGAGTCCGCCGAATTGTGGCGGTTGTCGCCCATCATCCAGTAATAGTTCATCCGGAAAGTATAGGTGTCGGTCTGTTCGCCGTTGATGAAGATCTTCCCTTCTTCGTCCACACGCAGGTCGTTGCCTTCGTACGTTTCGATAATCCGCCGGTACAGGGGCAGGTTGTCGGCCGTCAGCGCAACGGCCGTTCCCGCTTGGGGAATCCAGATCGGGCCATAGTTGTCCTGATTCCACGCATAGCGGCGATCCTGCGGAAAGACATCGAAATTGGGACTGCGGGCGATGTATTTCTGTACGGAAGCGACGTTGTCCAGCTTCTCCAGTTCTGCGGCGTTTTCGTCGGTGAGCGCCATGTAGTAGAGCGTGCCCTTGTTGCTCCATTCGGTGATACCCAGATTGTCGAGTGCGTATTGGGTGATCGGCGAGGTGGTTTCCACCAGATACATGAACTGTTTTCCGGCGACGGGCTCCTGCGGCTTCCCATTGACGTAAACCGCCGTTTCCTCGATTCGTATCGAATCCCCCGGGAGGCCGATGCAGCGTTTGATGTAGTTTTCACGCTTGTCCACCGGGCGCGTGATGACCGTGTATTCCTGCATCAGCCGTTCGCGGCCGGCCTGATGTCCGAAAGTTTGCTGATATTGCCGCAGTACGTCGTAGTACGAAACGTCCTGTCGTTCGAGCAGCACCGTATCGCCTGCCGGAAAGTTGAATACCACTACGTCGTTGCGCTCGATTCGGCCCAGTCCCTTGAGGCGGTGATAAGGCCATTTGACGCTTTCGGAGAACGATTTTTTGGTTTTCGAAAAAGGCATCGTATGGTGTACGAACGGAAATGCCACCGGGGTATTGGGCATCTGGGGACCGTAGGCTACCTTGCTGACGTAGAGATAGTCCCCGACCAGCAGCGATTTCTCCATCGACGACGAGGGAATCACGTACATCTGAAAGAAGAAGATGTGTACCAGCGACGCTACAACGGTGGCGAAAATGATCGCATTCACCCATTCGTAAACGGCTTTGTAACTTTTGCTTTTCTTGCACATCTCGGCGTTGTGCCGCCAGACGTACTTGTAGAAATAACGCGTGATATAAAGGTCGAAGATGACGATTTCGCCCAGCAGCAGCCACCAGTTGCCCGTCCAGAGGACGAACCAGAGGATGTATAAAATACTTGCCAGGGTGAATCCCACCCATTTGTTGCGGAAGAAAGCTTTGATTTTTCCCATGTTCTGTATCGTTTATTTCAGCAGGTCGTCCATCGTATAGACACCCTTTTTGCCGCAGAGGAACTCCGCAGCGACGACGGCGCCCAGAGCCAGTGTCCGGCGGTTTTTGATCGTATGTTTGAGTTAGATCCGGTCGTCGTCCGATTCGTAAGTTACCGTGTGTGTACCCGGAACCGCTCCTTCGCGCAGGGAGGTGACGACGATTTGCGAAAGATCGTCGCTGGGTTCATTCACCCAGCCCGTCTTCCGCCCGATTTCGCTGATGATCCCTTCTGCCAGCGTGATGGCCGTGCCGCTCGGAGCATCCTTTTTCTGTGTGTGGTGAATCTCTTCGATCCGTACGTCGTAGGCGTCGAAGCGCTCCATCATCCGGGCCAGCCTGCGGTTGAGGCGGAACATCAGGTTGACGCCCAGGCAGTAGTTCGAGGCGTAGAAGAGCGCACCGCCTTTTTCCCGGCAATAGCTGCGCAACTCCTCCAGACGATTTGTCCAGCCCGTCGTGCCGCTGACGACCGGAATCCCTGCGTCGATGCACGCCCGGATGTTGCCGTAGGCCGCGTCGGGGGTCGTGAACTCCAGTGCTACGTCGATGCCGGCCAGGTGTGCGGCATCCAGTTCCGATGCGTTCGCCTCGTCGATGACGGCGCCGATACGGTGTCCCCTTTCGAGGAGTATTTTTTCGATTTCACGGCCCATTTTGCCGTGTCCGATGATCGCTGCTTTCATTGGCTGAAGGGGATTTTACGGTATATTATCGCAAATATAGCTATTCGCCGCCGAAATAAAAAATAGTTTCAAGTTTATATGGTTTGTTGGCACGAATTGAAAATAAAGTGTTAATTTTGTCGAATTAAATTCGCGACGGATCGAAACTTAAACGTCAAAAACAATTATAAATTATAAGTATTATGGCAAATAATCAGAAAATGCGTACGGAGAGCGACCTGCTCGGCAGCGTAGAGTTGCCTGCCGACGTACTTTACGGTGTCCAGACCCTGCGGGGTATCGAGAACTTTCGGATCAGCAAATTCCATTTGAACGAGTATCCCCTCTTCATCAAGGGACTCGCCATTACCAAGCTGGGAGCTGCGGAAGCCAATCACAAGCTGGGGCTGCTCACCGACGAGAAGTTCAATGCGATCGCACAGGCCTGCCGCGAGATCATGGACGGCAAGCACCACGACGCATTCCCCGTGGATATGATCCAGGGCGGTGCCGGTACGACGACCAACATGAACGCCAACGAAGTGATCGCCAACCGCGCGTTGGAGATCATGGGCCATCAGTACGGCGAATACCAGTACTGCTCGCCCAACGACGACGTGAACTGTGCGCAATCGACCAACGACGCCTACCCGACGGCTATTCACCTGGGTATGTACGCTACGCATCTGAAGCTGGTCGAGCACCTGAAGCAACTGATCGAATCCTTCGAAAAGAAGGCTGCGGAGTTCGCCGATGTCCTCAAGATGGGCCGCACGCAGCTCGAAGACGCCGTGCCGATGACTTTGGGCCAGACTTTCCACGGTTTCGCCAGCATCCTGCGCGATGAGATCGTTCACCTGAACGAAGCTGCCGAGGATTTCCTGACGATCAATATGGGTGCTACGGCGATCGGTACGGGTATCTGCGCCGAGCCGGGCTATGCCGAGCTGTGCACCGAGAACATCGCTCGGATCACCGGCTGGAAGATCCGTTTGACGGGCGACTTGGTAGGCGCTACGTCCGATACTTCGTGCCTGGTCGGTTACGCTTCCGCCATGAAGCGTGTCGCCGTGAAGATGAACAAAATCTGCAACGACCTGCGCCTGCTGGCTTCGGGCCCCCGCTGCGGTCTGGCCGAGTTCAACCTGCCGGCCCGTCAGCCGGGATCGTCGATCATGCCGGGTAAGGTGAACCCCGTGATCCCCGAGGTAATGAACCAGATCGCCTACAAGGTGATCGGCAACGAGTTGTGCGTTACGATGAGCGGCGAGGCGGCCCAGATGGAGCTCAACGCCATGGAGCCGGTGATGGCCCAGTGCGATTTCGAGTCCGCCGAGTTGCTGATGAACGGCTTCGATACGCTCCGCACGCTCTGCGTGGACGGCATTACGGCCAACCGCGAGCGCTGTGCCGATTACGTGAAGAACAGTATCGGCGTGGTGACGGCTCTCAACCCGATCATCGGTTACAAGAATTCGACCAAGATCGCTAAGGAGGCTCTCGCTACGGGCCGCGGCGTCTATGATCTGGTGCTCGAGCACGGTATTCTCTCGAAGGAGGAGCTTGACACGATTCTCAAGCCCGAGAATATGATTCGTCCGGTGAAACTGAACATCAAGCCGCGCAAATAATCGCGGGATAGTATAGATGCGGGGTCGAAATCCTATCGGGTTTCGACCTCGTTTTTTATGGAGCGGAGTTGGCGTTCCGGATTTTATTATCTTTGACATAGTCTTAAATAGGTTGCGTCTCGGAAAACTGGGAACAAGTGCCCGTTTTCTGTCGGCTTTCACTATCTTTGCGGAAGATGGGAGGCGGTTCGGCAATCTTTGCGTGCAAGCCCGCACGATTGCTCTCACCTTTCACTATCTTTGCAGAGTATCATGGGTTCGGATTCTTTTTGCGAATGGAGATCCGATCAGCCGTGATTCTCGGCTCGGGATCGAAAGATTCGGGACGAGCCGGCTGGGATTCCTCCCGAAATGCGGGGACTGCCTGCAAGATGTGATAAATGGAAAAACGATGCGTTATTTTATCGAATTGAGATACAACGGCGGAGCCTATTGCGGTTGGCAGCGGCAGCCCGATATGCCGTCGGTACAGCAGACGATCGAAGGGGCAATCTCTACCCTGCTCCGTGAACCGATTCTGTTGACCGGTGCCGGACGCACCGATACGGGAGTGAATGCCTCCTATTACGTGGCGCATTTCGACACTTCCTCTCCCGTCGCCGATCCGGAACAGGTCGTTTTCAAGCTCAACCATATGCTTCCCGGCGATATTGCCGTAAGCCGCATCGTGCCGGTCGCGGCCGATGCTCACGCCCGTTTCAGCGCCCGGGAGCGGGAGTACCGCTACTATATCGAACCGCGCAAGAATCCCTTTACACGAGCCGCTTCCTGGCAATATTACGTACCGCTGGACGTGGCGGCAATGAACCGTGCGGCCGACGTATTGATGGAGTTCGAGGATTTCACGTCGTTCGCCAAGCTCAATTCCGACAACAAGACCAATATCTGCCATCTCAAACGGGCCGACTGGACGGTCGGCCGGGACGGTACGCTTTGCTTTACGATTCGTGCGGACCGCTTTCTGCGGAATATGGTGCGGGCTATCGTCGGCACGCTGGTCGATGTGGGCCGGGGACGTTATACCGTTGAACAGTTCCGCGACATCGTCGCCAGCCGCGATCTTTCGCGGTCGAGCGCCGGAGCACCCGCCCAGGGCCTTTTCCTGAGCGATGTGCTCTATCCGCCGGAAGTATTCGTGCGGGAAACCCGGCTGCCCGCTCTCCGCTATTTTTCATCGGTGGAAAAGTAGAGGCCGCCTTCGCTTCGATCCGGCAGCCTGTTTTCCCTTATGTTCGGGTGGTTTTCTCTTCGATTGTTTCGTTCGGCCGCTTTTCTTTTCATTCAATCGCCGATCGTCCCGGGGCCATGATTCCTTCGGTGTTATCGATTACTCCTTGACGGGCGTATGCAAATGAAACGGGGACGATCCTGTGCAGGCCGTCCCCGTTCGCATTGCGGTAATTTTCGATTTATACGTGGATCGCGGCACCCAGAGCTACCTCGGCCGCCTCCATAACTCCTTCGTTCATGGTCGGGTGTGCGTGGATTGTGTGTGCGATCTGCTGTACCGTCGCTCCCAGCGATTTGGCGAGCGTCGGCTCGGCCAGCATTTCGGTTACGTTCGCTCCCACCAGATGTGCTCCCAGCAGCTTGTCGTTCTGGTCGAAGATCAGTTTTACGAAGCCGTCGCGGTCGCCTGCGGCGGTCGCTTTGCCCGAAGCGGTGAAGGGGAAGCGTCCCACTTTGTAGTCGATACCCATCTCCTTGACCTGTCGTTCGGTCATACCGACCGAAGCCACTTCCGGCGAGGTGAATACGCACGAGGGAATCGTCGTGTAGTCCACCGGCTCGGAGTGTAGGCCGCAGATGGCATTCACGCAGCAGAGCGCTTCGGCCGACGCTACGTGCGCCAGGGCCGGACCGGGTACGATGTCGCCGATGGCGTAAATGCCCGGTACGTTGGTGCGGTACTGTTTATCGACGATGACTTTGTCGCGTTCGGTCTTGATGCCCAACTCTTCCAGGCCGATCCCCTCGATGTTGGATTTGATGCCGACGGCCGAGAGGACGATATCGGCTACCAGCGTTTCCGTGCCCTTCTTGCCTTCCACCTCGACGTCGCATTTGCCTTCGGCATTGACTTTCACCGATTTCACGGTGGTCGAAGTAAGTATGGTCGCTTTCAGCTTGCGGAACGAGCGTTCCATGGTTTTGGCGACCTCTTCGTCTTCGAGGGGCATGATCTGGGGCAGATACTCGACGATGGTGACCTTCACACCCAGCGCGGCATAAAAATAAGCGAACTCGCTGCCGATGGCACCCGATCCCACGACGATCATCGTTTCGGGCAGTTTGGGCAGTACGAGCGCCTGCTTCGAGGAGATCACGTGCTCTCCGTCGATGGGCATGAACGGCATTTCGCGGGGCCGTGCTCCGGTGGCGAGGATGATGTGGTCAGCTTCGTACTCCGTGCCGTCCACGTCGATCCGGCCGTTTCCTTTCAGTTTTGCGAAGCCGTTGATCAGCTCCACGTTGTTCTTTTTGAGCAGGAACAACACGCCTTTGTTCATCGTTTCGGCCACGCCGCGCGAGCGGGCTACGATCTTTTCGAGGTTGGGCCGCACTTCGCCTGCGAAGTCGAGTCCGTAATGTTCGGCCGACTTGCAATAGTTGTAAACCTGGGCGCTCTTGAGCAGCGCTTTGGTCGGGATGCAACCCCAGTTGAGGCATACGCCGCCGGCCTCGGCACGCTCTACGACAGCCACTTTCTTACCCAGTTGAGCAGCGCGGATGGCGGCTACGTAACCGCCCGGACCGCTGCCGATCACAATGATATCGTATTTCATATTTTTTGTATGTATTTATTGAATTACTTTCAGCACTTCACCGTGGTCGGCTACTACGGCGCGTTTCCACTTTTCGTTATAGCCCGGGAACTGGATCTTGTCGGGAATGTCGCGCCCGTTGCCGTTGTCGAGGAATTTACCCGGTTCGGTTTCGCTCTTCAGGTTGCCGTCGATGTATTTGACGAGCAGGTACCGGTCGAGTTCCGTCCAGCGGTCGAAGAGTTGCTGGGCCATATCCACCGAATAACGGGTAAGCCGTTTCTGCCGTTTCTTGGGCGAGTCGCCCTCTGTGGCTGCGTCGATCTGTTTGACCTCCTCCAAACGGGTATTCTCCCACTCGTCAACCACCTTGCGGATGTCGGCCGCGATCAGATCGTAACGCAGATAGGCGAAGTTGGTTACGCGGTTGAAGAGCCAGAATGCCGACGTGGGCGAATATTTGAGCATCGTGCCGTTGCCCTCGCGGAAACATTCGGGAACCTCGGTTGCCGAGCAGTAGATCGGCGTCAGGCAGGATGTCGCTGCGTCGTCCACCCCGAACCAGAGGATGCCCATGTCGTCCGGCAGCCAGGGCCGGGCCTGTGCCACGAACCAGAATCCGGTCTGCTGGGTTGCTACCGCACGCTCGTTCAGGTAGGTTACGCCGTCCACTTCGAAATCCATCGGGCGCCAGCGGTACGGCAGGGCATGTCCGCCCGCACCGATGTCCTGGGTCATGTCCATCGGAGTTCCTTCGTAGTGGTCGCGCATGGCGTCGAAAACGGTCTTGGGATCGACTTTGGTGCGGGGTTTCACCCAGAGAGGCATCCGGTTGGACATGTTGTATCCCATTGCATAGTCCGTGTATTGATCCATGTCGTCCGCTACGGTGCGGAAGAACGCCCACACGCGGGCGTCGCATCCGCGCACTGTGCCGAAATCGGCCGGAGCGTAGGCATCGCAGAAGCTGAACTCCTCGTCCGGGCCGTTGAAATAGCCCTTTTCACGGGCGAAGGAGATCACGTCGGGAGCGTAGAGGCAGTTCTCGGGATCGTCGAGCGGGAAAGTCGTGATGCGCGACTGGTTGGCGTGTGCCGAAACGTATCCGTCGGGAATGCGGCGAGCTACCCAGACGATGCCCTTGCGGGTGTTGTTACCCTCGGCATCGAGCTCGCAGCCCTTGCCGATCAGCTCCATGATCCAGGCTTCGTTCCGGTCGGCGATCGAGAAGGATTCGCCGCTCGAAGCGTAGCCGTAGGTGTTGGCCAGATCCACGATGATCCGGATCGCTTCGCGGGCAGTCTTGGCGCGTTGCAGGGTGATGTAGATGAGCGAGCCGTAATCGATGCGGCCCGTCGAATCGACCAGCTCCTCGCGTCCGCCGTAGGTCGATTCGGCGATGATGAGCGAATGTTCGTTCATGTTGCCGATCGTGGCGTATGTTTGTGCCGCTTGCGGAATTTCTCCCAGGTAGCGGCCCGAGTCCCAGTCATAGACCGGGAGCATCGTGCCGGGTTTGTAGCGCCCGGCGAAGGTTTTGTAGAGTGCGCCGTAGAGCTGGTGGGAGTCGGCGGCGTAGGAGACCATCACCGAGCCGTCCGAGGAGGCTCCCCGGGTGATGATGAAGTTGGTGCAGGCGTCTGTCGCCTTGAATGTCAGACAGCACAGGGCTGCGGCAAACAGGGTTCGGAATAGTTTTTTCATGCGAGAATTTTTTATTTTGAGTGAGAACGGCGCGTATTCCTTGAACGATGCGGTTCCGTGTTTCCGGAATACGGCCGGTCCGGGCAAAAGTTATTTTCGCAAAGATAGCATAAACCGGAAATAAAACAAAACCAGCCGCATCCCTTTTTCCGGAATTCAACCGGTATCGTAAAAACCGGGACGGGATGCGTCGGGAGCATTTATGCCGGATGTTGTCCGGCCGTTCGTTCGTTTCGGATGCGACGGGATGTTTTTCGACGGGAGGCGGGAGCGGCTGTCCGCTGTGCTCCTGCCGGGGGGCGGATTCGGGCTCCCGGCTCGCCCTGAGGGGCCGAAAGGGACATTATTCTCCGAAAAATTTGAATTGACCGCAAGTTGAGGCACATAACTTGCCGTGTATTTCGAAAAATGCAGAAACTATGTGTTACAGATCGTCTTCAATTCCCTTTATCCTGCTCGCGCTCTCTTTGCTCGCGGTTTCCTGCGGTTCCCGTTCCGGACATACCGGGCAGATGCCGCCGATGGAGATCGAAATCGCTGTCGCCGAGTTCGATTTGCTCTATACGCGGCGGAGCTTCATTTCCCAGATCAACAGCGATAACGAAGTGGTGGTCGAACCCCGTGTGAGCGGGTTTCTCGTAGCCCGGCACTATAAAAAAGGTATGCCCGTGCGCAAGGGTCAGTTGATTTTCGAAATCGACGACAGTGAGTATTACACTGCCCTGCTTTCGGCTCAAGCGGCTCTGGAGTCGAGCCGTGCGCTGGCGCTCGAAGCCAAGAACAATTTCGACCGGGCGGTGCCGCTGGCCAAGATCAATGCCATCAGCGGTACGCAACTCGACCAATATACGGCGCAGTACGCCGCTTCGGAGGCCGACGTGAAGTCGGCCCGGCAGGCTCTGCGGAATGCCCAGCTCAATCTGGGCTACACGAAGATCTATGCACAGATAGACGGCATTATCGAATCTTCGAACGGCTCCGTCGGTGATTATGTCGGTCCGGGTACGCAAATTCCGACCCTCACCACGATTATGAATATTGATACGGTCCAGGTCCCCATTGCGATTCCGATGACGCAATTCCTTCGGTTGGACAGCAATCGGACGAATATCTACGACAACGCCGAACTGCTTTCGGAGATCGTGCTTTACGAGGCGGACGGTACCCGCTATCCGCTTTTCGGCAAGTACGATTACACCCGGACGGCCGTATCTTCGGCTACGGGGACGATCGTGCTGATCGTCCGCTTCCCGAATCCTTCCTACCGGCTCAAGACCGGACAGTTCGCGCGTGTCGAAGCCAATATCGGGGCGAAGCTGCCCCGTGTACTGGTGCCGCAGCAGAGTGTCGTGCAGACTCTCGACGTATCGTCGGTCTGGGTAATCCGGCCGGACAGCACGGCCGAATACCGCAAGGTTACGCCGGGCGAGACGTTCGGCGGAATGTGGGCCATCGAGTCGGGCCTGGAACCGGGAGAAACGGTCGCTGTGACCGGTTTGCAGAAACTTCGTCAGGGAATGCGGGTCGTTCCCGTTAAAAAATAGGCAGGTATGGGAAAATTTTTCATCGCGCGGCCCATTTTCGCCATTGCGCTGGCGGCAGCTATCGTGCTGCTGGGTATCATTTCTATATTCGACCTGCCGATCGAGCAGTATCCCGACATTACGCCTCCTGTCGTCGAAGTTTCGACGACCTATCCCGGTGCCGATGCCGAAACCGTGAACAATGCGGTCGCCACGCCCGTTTCGCAGAGCATCATGGGTGTCAGCGATATGCTCTATATGCAGGCTACGAGCGCCAACGACGGGTCGATGAATCTGCAGGTGACCTTCGATATCGGATCCGATCCGAACATGGACGCTATTTTTACGCAGAACAATGTTTCGACGGCCCTTTCGCAACTTCCCGCGTCGGTGACCCAGCAGGGCGTCACCACGCGCAAGACCATGACCGGCTTTCTGATCGTCTATTCGCTCACCAGCGACGGACGCTACACCGGCGATTTTCTCTCCAACTACGCCTATATCAACATCCAGAACGAACTGTTGAAGATCGACGGCGTAGGTAAGGTGGACATTATGGGCGCCGGTGAATACGCCATGCGTATCTGGCTGAAGCCCGACCTGTTGGATTACTACAAGATCTCGCTCGACGAGGTTTTTGCGGCTGTCGAAGCGCAGGGCGGCATCTTTCCGGCGGGCAAGTTCGGCGGGGAACCCGCTGCGGGCGACGTGACTTATACCTATACGGTGACCATGCCGCCCCAGATCTACGATGCGGAGCAGTTCGGCGACATCATTATCTCCACCACTCCCGAAGGCGAGCAGGTTCGGTTGAGCGATATTGCTGACGTGGCTCTCGGCAGCCGCCAGTACGGTGTCGAATCGCTCTTCAATAGCGACCCGACCGCCCTGCTTGTCATTTATCAGCAACCGGGCAGCAATGCCGTCGATGTGGGCAATTCGGTCAAGGCCGAAATGGAGCGCCTTTCCAAGCGCTTCCCCGATGGCATTACCTATACTTCGATGGTCGATGCCACGACCAGTATCGAAGCCGGCGTGAAGGATATTTTCGTTACGCTCATTATCGCTCTGATTCTGGTGATCGCCATCATCTTCCTCTTCCTGCAGGACTGGCGTGCGACGCTCATCCCGTTGCTGGCGATTCCGGTGTCGATCATCGGCGCTTTCGCGCTCTTCCCGCTGCTCGGCTTCTCGATCAATATCATCTCGCTGTTGGGCATGGTGCTGGCCATCGGCCTGGTGGTCGACGATGCGATCGTGGTGGTCGAGGCCGTGCAGGTCAATATCGAGAAGGGGCTGAGTGCGAAGCAGGCGACCGTCGAAGCGATGCACAGCGTCTCGTCGCCGATCGTCGCTACGACCGTCGTACTGCTGGCCGTGTTTATTCCCGTATCGTTCATGGGGAGTATCACGGGTCTGCTGTTCCAGCAGTTCTCGATCTCGATCGCCGTATCGGTCTGCATCTCTTCGTTCAATGCCCTCACCCTTTCGCCTGCGCTGTGCGCGTTGCTGCTCAAGCCGCGCCCGAAGGTGCAGAAGGGATTCTTCGCCGCTTTCAACCGCTGGTTCGGCAAACGTACCGAAGAATACACATCGGCTACCACCCGTTTTATCGGTCACCTGAAGCGTACCGGAGGAATCGTCGCCGTAACCCTTGCCGCTATCGCCGTGATCTGGCACTTCCTGCCTTCGGGCTTCCTGCCCGACGAGGATCAGGGGTATGTCATGGTCTTCGTGCAGACGCCCGAGGCTTCATCCCTGCAAACCACCGTCAAGGCGATGCAGCGGGTCGATGAACTCGTCCGGCAGCGTCCGGATGTCGAGGCGACCTCCTTTGCCGCCGGTTTCAATATGCTGGCGGGTATCGCTTCGAGCAACAGCGGTATTATCTTCGTGAAGCTGGTCGATTACAGCCAGCGCAGCAAGACCTCTTCTCAGATCGCTTCCGCCTTGACGGAGGAGTTGTACGTGGCAGTTCCCGAGGCCGTCAGCTACGCCTTTATCTCGCCATCGATCCCCGGTTTGGGCGTAACGTCCGGCATTACGTTGCAGGTACAGGATCTTGAAGGCCGGGGTACGGAGTTCCTGGCGGACGAAACCATGCGCTTCATGGATTCGCTGCGCAAGCAGCCGCAGATCGGCTCCGTGACCACCCAGTTCAACGCCGGCATCCCCCAGCGGCGAATCGAAGTCGATAAGGAGAAAGCGCTGGCACAGGGCGTGCCGCTCCGGAGTTTCTACAAGACGATGAGCACTCTGCTCGGCGGTTCCTATATCAACAATTTCAACCGGTTCGGAAAACTTTACCAGACTTATATCCAGGCTGCGCCCGAGTACCGTCGTGACAAGTATTCGCTCGAAAGCTATTTCGTGGACGACGGTCAGGGCAACTCGATTCCCGTTTCGTCGTTCACGACCGTACGGGATACTACGGGTGTCGAATTCGTCTCGCAGTTCAACCTCTACCGGTCGATCGAGCTGACGGTCAATCCCGCCGCGAAAGTTTCGACCGGTCAGGCGATGGACGCCATCGAAGCGGTGGCCGCCGACGTGCTGCCCGAGGCGGTCGGAACCACCTGGAGCGGCTTATCCTATCAGGAAAAGACGGCTTCGGGCAGCAGCGGCGCCGTTTACCTGCTGGCTATTGTCTTCGTGTTCCTGACTCTTTCGGCCCTCTACAACAGCTGGGGGCTGCCGCTGGCGATCCTGTTGAGTGTCCCGCTCGCGGTGCTCGGCGCACTGTTATTTGTCGGTGCGGCGTACCTGGTCAGCCCCGAGTTTATCAATAATATCTACATGCAGATCTCGTTGGTCATGCTGATCGGTCTTTCGGCCAAGAATGCCATTTTGGTCGTGGAATATGCCGATCAGCTCTTCTTCGAGAAGAACATGGACCTGAAGGCCGCGACGATCGAGGCGGCGAGGCTGCGTATGCGGCCGATCATGATGACCGCCTTCTCGTTCATCCTGGGCGTCATGCCGCTGATCTTCGCCAGCGGGGTCTATGCTACGGCCCGCAATATTATGGGTATGGCTCTGGTGGGCGGTATGTTGCTCGCCACGATGCTGGGCATTTTCATCTACCCTGCTCTGTATTATCTGGTTGCCCGTGTCGGCAAGTTCGAACGCAAGCGGGAGTTAAAACAAAAAGAGTCATGAAACGATACTTTGCAATCATTCTGTTCGCTGCCGCACTGGCATCGTGCACTCCGAAACTCTACGACGCGCAGGTCGAAGTGCCTGAGAATTATCGCTTCGCGGGCGATTTTCCGCAGGATTCGGTGTCGCTGCCTTTCGCCTGGTGGGAGATTTTCGGGGATTCGACGCTCAATCGCCTGGTGGAGCACGCGCTCGAAAACAACCGCAATCTGGCGCAGGCGGCTTCGCGTATCTTCGAAGCACGCGCCAATATCGCTGTGGCCCGTGCGCCTTTTCTTCCCTCGGTGGGACTGAACGTCTCGGCGCAGGGAAACTATACCGAGCCGACCGGTACGACCCAACAATATACGATCGAACCGTCGATTTCCTGGGAAGTACCCCTTTTCGGAACACTCCGCAGCGCTAACCGGGCGGCTAAGGCAGCTCTCTACTCTTCGGAATGGGGCTACCGGGGCGTGATGCTGTCGCTGACGGCGGAAGTCGCCACCTCCTATTTTACCGTGCTTCAATACACCCGCGACCTGCGGATCGCCCGGCAGAGCTATGTGCTGCGCCGGGAGTCGGCGGCGCTCGTGGATTCGCTCGCCCGTTACGGCATGTCCAACGGCGTGGCCCTTCAGCAAGCCATGAGCCTCGTCTATCAGGCCGAGGCCGATATTCCGCAGTATCAGCGTGCCGTCGAGCAGTCGCGTCTGGCCCTTTGTGTCCTGCTCGGCGAGAATCCCTCCTATTTCGGGGACGAAACTTTCGACGATGCCTTGCTGGACAATTATCAGGTAATGGATATTCCCGTCGGACTTCCTTCGGAATTGCTCGAGCGGCGTCCCGACATCATGGAGGCTTCGTTCAACATGGATGAGGCGGCCGCGAACGTGGGGCTTGCCCGTAGCAAGCGTTTTCCGTCGATTACGCTGACCGGAGCCGGGGGTATCGTTTCCAGTTCGATCGAAGGTATTTCCGACGGTCATTCGTGGGCGTGGTCGGCCGTCGGGTCGCTCGTGCAGCCGATCTTTAATTTCGGCAAGCTCAAGCGGCAGGAGCAGGTTGCCAGGGAGCGATATTATCAGAGCGTGTTCGCCTATGAGGAGACCGTGCTCGAAGCGTTGGGCGATGTGGAAAAGAGCCTGCTCGACATCGCTACCTACCGCAGCCAGGCCGAGAATTACGCCCGGTTGCTCCGGGCCAATATCGAGATCGCCACGATGACCAATTCGCTCTACCGCAACGGTATGTCGGCCTATCTGGACGTGATCGACGCCGAAAGAAACATGTACCAGTCGCAGATGGAATATGTGAACCTCGTAGCTCAACAGTATATCAATTATGTGAATCTGTTCAAGGCGCTGGGCGGCGGCTGGTAGCCGTCGCCGGCTTACCGGCCGGAAGAGCGGTTGTCCCGCTCCGTGCTGTAGGTCTGCCTGTAAAAGAAAGAAGAATCAAAACAAATTTTTACTTCTTCTTTCTTTTTTAATATCGCAAATTTCACTATCTTTGTTATCGTATG
>OHMG01000383.1_pt1 | contig 19239 bp, 21 predicted proteins | sample 1569281 | NCBI WGS metagenome assembly OHMG01 (sample SAMEA3879581, study PRJEB24766) | human gut metagenome | biome: human-associated habitat; feature: feces | place: USA | collected 1985/1987 | reverse complement strand
GTGCCGGGGATGGAGCATATGCTGCAAGGCATGGCCTTGGAAGCGGGCGGGAAAGCCTCTTCCGTCAATATGGCGACCCTGCGGTATGAAACGTGGAGAAAGAGCGGGAATACATTGATCCTGACGGGACAGAGCATCGGAAACGGCCGGACCATCTCTTTCACCGATACGCTGACTATCGAAAAACTGACACGGGACAGTCTGATCCTCTGCCGGGGGAATCTCGTTCTGAGGTATCGCAAAGCAAACGAAACGGAAGCCCAAAAGATCATCCCGGCTTCCGTCATTACTCCCGCGAAGCAGTCCTTCATCGTGAAAGGAACGCTGATTATCGGCCATGAAGTGCGCTCTTTCATGCCGGAAGGGGATTCCGCCGACTACTGGGTTGCAGATGAAACGGGGACGCTTACAGAGAAGTACGACGAAGTGACCCGGGGTACGAAAAACGGAACGCCGGTATATGCGGAACTGGAGGTCGTCGACATGGGCAAAGCTGACGACGGATTCGCCGCCGACTATACGGGCGTATACAGCGTGGTGAAAATAATACGCATCACATCCGAGAACGATCCCGGAAAATAAAACGTCCGGCACAGTTCGCAGCGAATATACGACTGCAAACAGAAGATGCCCTTCATTTCAATCTGAAACCACGATAATCAATACCTGCCAATTTTATGGATACCGCAAAAACTTCCGGCATGTCTTGTCCGCAATGCGGCGGATTCATCTCCCTGTCGCTCGAGGAACTGCTCACAGGCCGCTCGATTACCTGCCCGCATTGCGACCTGCAACTGACGATCAATCGTAAGGCGACGCGTCAAGTGTTGGATAAGCTCTATGAAAGCAGGCGCGAAAGCAAGAAAAAGACCGATGTATAATTTCGCCGGTGCTGCGATTTTCCAGAGCGCTGGCCGCTTTGCCGTTTCAAAATAAATCGCTATCTTTGTTATAGCTATAATAATTACGACGATGTTATCAGGTAATTACTGTGATAAAGTACCGATTGTTATATAATTGCACAGGTGCTTTTTGAAATGTATATTACTCTGACCATACATTTTTCCGGAAAGTAGACCTACGGGCTCTTTCATTAGGAATAATCCTCTTGCTCAGGATTGACAGACCCGCGTTGTGAACGGCTGTCTGGACCTTACTATTTCGCCTCTGTTACAGATAACGAGAATCTGTAATGGGGGCGATTGTCATTTCAGATATGCCAGATGCAGGTTACTATCATATCGTTTCCAAGATCTGGCACTCCCCGGATTCGGGGCTGTCGGAAACGTAAGGAAACTACCGGCACCGAAAGGATCGGACAAGTCAAAGTATTGTGAAAATATTTATTACAATTTAAATTCCATTTACGATGAAAAAATTATTTTTCTGTTCTGCATTGGCGAAAATAGTTGTGACACCGTCTGTATACGAACGTGATGACATGCTCGTTTCAGGAGTGCTTTCATGGAGCGTTCTGCACTAAAACCACGGTTTCGTCCACTTAGGAAATAATGCGAAACTCCTATTCCACTCCTGGGGCACCGGCAGAGGCAGGAGTGGAACGATAACCCTATTGTAATTTACCATAATCCGTAGTGTCGTAAAAACGACCCTACGGACACAAAACAAAAAAACAACACAAGACTGATGAAACTTGTAAATCTCGCCAAATTCATATTGATGGTCAGCACCGTCGTAAGCATATCGTGCAGCGACGACAACGGTTCCGGGGATGGCGACGGACAGCAGGCGGCCAATGACGAACTCGAACAGCAACTCCTGGACACGCGGTGGAAGCTGGTCAGACAAACCAAAGTACAAAACGGTACGGAAACGACACGGAATAACTCCCACATATCGGATATAATTGCATTTTCGGGCAAAACGAACCGCGCCTGGCACTATCTCTATCTGAACGACGTCCATTCAGGCTGGTGGTGGATCGGCGACGGGATGATCCTTTGCCAATGGGACACGGGAGACCCCAAGACGAACGGAGCATACAGTACAGCCTTCGGATTCGGGCATAGCCGCATCGGAAAAATGACGGACTCGGAGTTGGTAATGATAGCCGACTACGACACGCACTGCGACCATTTCTATTATGTGACAGCTTCCGGAGAGGGTTCGAACCCGGGAACGGACCCATCGGCAGAAAAACCCGAGATCGGATTTTACGATTTTACAGCGACCAAAACCTCGGTAGCGGTAACCTATAAGATTTACAACAAGGATGAAGCGAAGGTTTCGGGCGCCACAATATACTACGGCACCTCCTCCAACCCCACAACGAGTAAGAACGCTTCGGTAAACGGCACTCTTATCAACGCGACGATCAGCGGTCTAAAAGCCGGGACAACCTATTATGTAAAGTGCCGGGCCACGGGTGCCGGCGGTACGACGACGAGCGAAACAACCAAGGTCATAACTGCCTATTAGCATATGGCAGTGGGACGCATGGAAAAATAGGGAACACCAATACCACATACGACTATCTACTGTATTCCCGGCAATAACCTTGGGGCAAATATAAAAAATGAAGCCCGCCATAATTGGTGGGCTTCATCATTATTTTTCGGCATCTTCTTTCAAAGAACAGCCTTGAATGCCGGAACATTACATTTGCCTTACAGTCTTAAACGAGTGTGGTGCACTATCTTCTGCGGCATCGTTTAAGTGGGGTAATTTCGTTTTCTTCCGACGCAACCTGCGGCTTTCGCGCAGCGGATATTCTGTAAATTCGATTTGCAGACTGCTGGAAAATAAATCCATACACCATCTTGCATAAGCGCCACTAGTTATAATGCGACAGTTCCTGCTCCCGACGTCCAAGAAACTGCAGGCAGCCTTTACATCTATAAATCACTGACTATCGTGGTATCTCAAATCTCCGTTCTATGTAGGGTAAACTTTATTTTCGTGTTTCAGTAAGAGATTCTATAACGCCCCGGATTCATTTCACGACTTCATTGGGGCCGTTCATCCCGCAAATCGGACATTTCGACGTTTTTTTCGCATATGTCCGTTTGCTGCGGACTATTTTTGTCAAAATCATTAATTTTCCGGTGCAATGTTCCATGCCATAGTCCGCTTTGCGGTCACGAAAAAACTCTTCGTCGGACTTACGACGCTCTTCCTGCTGGCGGGAGGTATCTATGCGATGCTCACGCTCCCGGTGGACGCCGTGCCCGACATTACGAACAATCAGGTGCAGGTCGTGACGATCTCTCCGACGCTGGCTCCGCAGGAAGTCGAGCAGCTCATCACGTTCCCCGTCGAGGTGGCGATGAGCAATATCATGCACGTCGAGGAAATCCGCTCCGTATCGCGTTTCGGGCTGTGTGTCGTGACGGTGGTGTTCAAGGAGAGCGTTCCGATTCTTGACGCGCGGCAGCTCATCAACGAACAGATACAGACCGTAGCGGGGGAAATACCCCCGGAATTGGGTACGCCTGAGATGATGCCCATCACCACGGGGCTGGGCGAAATATACCAGTATACGCTCGATGTTGCACCGGGTTACGAGGATCGGTACGATCCTATGGAGCTGCGCACGATTCAGGATTGGATCATCAAGCGCCAGTTGTCGGGAATTCCGGGCATCGTCGAGATCAACAGCTTCGGCGGCTACCTCAAGCAATACGAGGTAGCGGTCGACCCCGATGCGCTCTATTCGCTCAACATCACCATCGGCGACGTGTTCGAGGCCCTGAACCGCAATAACCAGAACACGGGCGGCAGCTACATCGAGAAGGTCGACCGGGCCTATTACATCCGCTCCGAAGGTATGATCTCCTCACTCAAGGATATCGAGCGGATCGTCGTGGCCAACCGCGGCGGCATTCCGGTACATATCGACGACGTGGGAACGGTGAAATTCGGCTCGGCGAAGCGTTTCGGCGCCATGACGCGCGACGGCAAGGGCGAGTGCGTGGGCGGTATCGCCATGATGCTCAAGGGGGCAAACGCCAACGTGGTTACCAAAGAATTGGAGAGCCGTGTGGAAAAAATCCAGAAGATGCTGCCCGAAGGGGTTTCGATCAGTCCCTATCTGAACCGGTCGGAGCTGGTGAGCCGCAATATTTCGACCGTGATACGCAACCTCGTCGAAGGCGCCGTCATCGTATTCCTCGTGCTGATCATCTTCCTCGGCAATGTCCGAGGGGGCCTGATCGTCGCGTCGGTCATTCCGCTGGCCATGCTTTTCGCCTTCATCCTGATGCGCTTGTTCAATGTTTCGGCCAACCTGATGAGCCTCGGGGCCATTGACTTCGGCATCGTCGTCGACGGTTCGATCGTGATCGTGGAGGGAATACTCGCCCACCTATACGGCAAGTCGTTCCTCGGCAAAACGCTTTCCCCGAAGCAGATGGACGAACAAATCATTGCGGGAGCCGGCAATGTAGTCCGCTCGGCGACTTTTGCCGTCGTTATCATCCTGATCGTCTTTTTCCCGATTCTGACGCTGACGGGCATCGAGGGCAAATATTTCACACCGATGGCCAAGACACTCGTGTTCTGTATCATCGGGGCGCTGATCCTGTCGCTGACTTACGTGCCGATGATGGCCTCGTTGTTCCTCAAACACCGCATCAGCGCCAAGCGCACGCTGGCCGACCGTTTCTTCGAATGGTTGAATGGGATTTACCAGCGGTGCCTGAAAGCGTGCCTGCGGTTCAGCTGGACGACTGTCGGGATGTCGTTCGCGGCGCTTGTCGGAAGCCTCTTGCTTTTCACGCGGCTGGGGGCGGAGTTTATCCCGACGCTCGACGAGGGCGATTTTGCCATGCAGATGACCCTTCCGGCCGGAAGTTCGCTTACGCGGAGCATCGAGCTTTCGGAGAAGGCGGAGCAAACGCTGATGGACAATTTCCCGGAAATCAGGCACGTCGTAGCCAAAATCGGCACGGCGGAGGTTCCGACCGACCCGATGGCCGTGGAGGATGCCGACGTGATGATCGTAATGAAACCTTTCGAGGAGTGGACGAGCGCTTCGTCGCGCGCCGAGATGGTCGAGAAGATGAAGGCCGCGCTCGATACGATACCCGGCGCGGAATTCAACTTCAGCCAGCCCATTCAGTTGCGATTCAACGAACTGATGACCGGCGCCAAGGCCGATATCGCCATCAAGCTCTACGGCGAAGATATGGCCGAACTGTATGCCAGGGCCAAAGAAGCGGCGAAATTCGTCGAGCAAATCCCCGGCGCATCGGATGTGCTGGTGGAGCAGGCGATGGGACTTCCGCAGTTGGTGGTGGAGTACGACCGTGCGAAAATCGCCCGTTACGGTATCAATATCGAAGAATTGAATACCATCATCCGCTCAGCCTATGCGGGCGAAGCGGCCGGTACGGTCTTCGAGAACGAGCGCCGTTTCGATTTGGTGGTGCGTCTCGATCAGGAGAAAGTCGCCGACCTGAACCTCGACCGGCTGTTCATCCGCACGGCCGAGGGCATCCAAATTCCTGTGAGCGAGGTGGCGACAATCGATTTGGTGAACGGTCCGTTGCAAATCAACCGCGACGCCACGAAGCGCCGCGTGGTGATCGGCGTGAATGTCCGCGACGCGGATATTCAGCAAGTCGTGGCGGGCATCCGCCAGACCCTCGACCAGAACATTCGGCTCAAGCCGGGCTACTATTTCGAGTACGGCGGCCAGTTCGAGAACCTCCAGAACGCCATTCGCACGCTGCTCATCGTGATTCCCGTGGCACTGATGCTGATCTTGCTGTTACTCTTCTTCGCCTTCAAGAGCGTGACCTATACGCTGGTAGTCTTCTCGACCGTGCCGCTGTCGCTCATCGGCGGCATCCTGGCCCTGTGGCTGCGGGGACTTCCGTTCAGCATCTCGGCCGGTGTGGGATTCATCGCCCTGTTCGGCGTGGCGGTACTGAACGGCATCCTGATGATCAACCATTTCAACTCCCTGCGCGACAAGACGCCTTACCGCCTCTCCACCCGCCGCGTCATCGCGCACGGCACGCCCCACCTGCTGCGTCCCGTGTTCCTGACGGGCCTGGTCGCATCGCTGGGCTTCGTCCCGATGGCTGTCGCCACCACGGCGGGCGCCGAGGTCCAGCGCCCGCTGGCCACCGTCGTAATCGGCGGACTAATCGTTTCGACGCTGCTCACGCTGCTCGTAGTTCCCGTATTTTATAAACTGGTCGGCTCGGCTGCCGTCCTCAAACGTAATCCGATGATCCGTAAACTGTTTCCCTTCCTGGGCGTGGTGATGCTGGCACTGCTGCCGCTCGGCGGGCAGGCCCAGCAGCGCATAACGCTCGATCAGGCCGTCGCCATGTCGCTTGAAAACCATCCGCGCCTCAAATCGGCCGAAGCGGCCATCGAGCGCACGCGCGCCATGCGCGGAGAGTCGTGGGAACTGGCTCCGACGACCGTGGACTACTCTTTTGGACAACTCAACGGCACGGAGCGCAACGATCGTCAGATCAGTGTCACACAGTCGATAGGCTCGCTTATGACCCCGTTCTACAAGAATGCCCTCGTGCGTCGGCAAACTGCGACGGGAACCTATTACAAGGAGCTCGTACAGCGCGAAATCGTCGCCGAGGTCAAGCGTGCCTGGTCCTACTACCTCTACACACAGGAACTTTGCACCCTCTATGCCGATCAGAACGCGCTTGCTGCAGAGTTGCTTCGTACGGGCGAACTGCGCTATGAGCAGGGCGACATCACCCGCCTCGAACGCAGCATGACGGCTACGATGGCCGCCGAGATGCGTAATAAGCTTTTTCAAGCGCAGGAGGAGCATAAGGTGGCCGCAGCGCGTCTGCAATGGGCCTGCTATGCCGATACTCCGCTCGTCCCCGCGGACAGCGTGCTGACACGCTTTGCGGCGGTATCCGAGGCCACGGCCGAAGTTTACCGCAACTACTTCGAATCGCAAGCGGGGGAAGCGACAGCCCGCGTACGGGTCGAGAAGAGCCGCTTCTTCCCCGAATTGTCGCTGGGCTACCAGCGCCAGAACATCCTGCCCGACAAGGGGCTGAACGCCTATGTTGTCGGAGCTTCGTTCCCGATCTTCTTCAACACGCAGCGCAGCCGTATCCGTCAGGCCAAAGCCGATGCTTACATCGCCCGCAACGATGCCGAAGCCCATCTGCGCGCACTGGCCAACCGCACGGCCGAATTGCAGGCCAGCCTGCGCCGTTATGACGAGAGTTTACGTTATTATGCCGGTTCGGCGCTGCCCGAAGCCGACGCGCTGATGCGTGCCGCCGAGCTCCAGCTCGCAAACAGCGAGACGAGCGTTGCGGAATATATCATGAGCCTGAATACGGCGCTCGAAATCCGCCGCGGATACATCGAAACCCTCAACCAGTACAACATCGCCGCACTCGAATACGAATTATACCGATAAACATACTCACCATGAAAAAGATACTCCTTCCCTTCGCCTTTCTTCTCTGTGCCTGTTCGGGGCAAAACACGCAGCAGGCGACCGTTGCCGCGGCGGAACCGGCCGACACGGCAGTCGCTGCTGCCGCCGCAGAAACCGATCCTGAAATCGACGCCGCATCGGGAGCTACGTCGGTGCCGAATCAAGCCTCATTCAACGGCACGCTCGTAATTCCGCCGCAGAGCCATGCCACGGTGACGCTGACGATGGACGGTACGATCCGCAGCACCTCGCTGCTGCCCGGAGCCTATGTGAAACGCGGTACCCTGCTGGCGACGCTGGAAAACCCCGCATTCATCGCTTTACAGCAAACCTACCTCGACAGCCATGCGCAATACGAATTCCTGCGGGCCGAATTTCTGCGCCAGCAGGTCCTGTCGCGCGAAGAGGCCGCCTCGCAGAAGCGTTTCCAGCAGAGCAAGGCCGACTATCTTTCGATGCGCAGCCGCATGGATGCGGCGGCAGCCCAGCTTTCGCTGCTGGGTATAGACACCGTCAGCCTGTTGTCGAAAGGGATTGTCCCCTGTCTTGAAATCAAAGCTCCGATCAGCGGTTATGCGGCCGACGTGCGGATGAATGTCGGCAGGCATTTCAGTGCCGGTGAACCGCTCTGTGAGATCGTGGACAAAAGCAATACGATGCTCCGCCTGACAGCTTACGAGAAGGATCTGAAGCATTTGCAAATCGGCGATGCGATCGAATTCCGCGTCAATGGTATGGGCGACGAGGTTTTCCACGCCGTGGTGACGGTAATAGGCCAGCAGGTCAACAGTGAAAACCGCTCGATCGAAGTCTATGCCCGTATAACGGGGCAGAATCCGCAATTCCGTCCCGGGATGTATGTCACGGCTCGCGTAAACCGGAAATAATATTACTTTTGCATTATGAAAGCCCTCGTTTTATTCAAAGACCGGTACACGCTCTCCACGCTGATCATCTCGGCGGTAGTGTCCGTGCTGATCCATTTCCCGGAGGTGCTTTCGCTTTCGGACAGTTTCGAGCAGCACGCCCTGTTCCCCGACATGGAACCGTCGGACGTGATCAACGAGATTTTGTTCACATTCGTTTCGCTGCTCCTGCTCTTCTGGATCAACCGGCGTATTTTCCGCTTCAATACGCCGCTGGTTCGCGTGACGACGACCAAAATGGTGCTGTCGTTCCTGCTGACATGGGCCGCAAGCAGCTTGTTCGGACAACTCTTCGTATGGCTTCACCATCAGTTCGATATCCCGGCCATCGACGCAATGGTGCATCACTACCTGCATCCGCTGCGCGATTTCATCATGAGTTGTATCGTCACCGGGAGCAGTTACATCATACACCTCGTCATCAAACAGCAGCGCATCATCGTGGAGAACGAGGAGTTGCGTATGGAGAGCCTGCGCCATCAGTACGAGTCGCTCAAGAACCAGCTGAATCCCCACATGCTCTTCAATTCGCTCAATACCCTTCAGGCGCTGATCCGCGAATCGCCGCCCAAGGCCCTCGATTACACGCAGGAACTTTCGTGCGTGCTGCGCTACACGCTCCAGGAGAACGATGCGCAGAGCGTGACCCTGGCCGAGGAGATGCAGTTCGCCGAGGCATATATTTTCCTGATGAAGATGCGCTACGAGGAAAATCTGGCTTTCGAGATCGACATCGACGCGTCCATGTCGAAGTTGCTGCTACCCTCGATGTCGGTACAGCTACTCATCGAAAACGCCATCAAGCACAACGAAATCAGCAACCGCAATCCGCTGACGATCTCGATTCGCACCGAGGGCGGGACGCTCGTCGTCTGCAATCCCATACAGGCCAAGCGCACACCCGCCGCAGGGCCGGGCATCGGGCTGGACAACCTGGCCAAACGCTACCGCCTGCTGTGGCAGAGAGAAATTCACATATCGAACGAAGACGGTCGGTTCTGTGTCCGGCTTCCACTATACCGTCCCATACCATGAAAGCACTGATCATCGAAGACGAAAAAGCTGCTGTGCGCAACCTGAAAGCGCTTTTGGACGAAGTCGCCCCCCGAACGGAGATTATTTCCGTGCTCGACAGCGTTACGGAGTGTGTTACATGGTTCGGGGCTAACCCGGCCCCGGATGTGGTTTTCATGGACATCCATCTGGCAGACGGGTCTTCGTTCGAGATTTTTGAACATGTGCAGATTACCTGTCCGATCATCTTTACGACGGCTTACGATGAGTATGCACTCAAGGCGTTCAAAGTCAATAGTATTTCCTATCTGCTCAAGCCGATCGGAGCCGCTGATCTGCAGCAGGCTCTCGAAAAACTGCATACGCTTCATGCGGCGTCGGATGCCGAAAAGTCGCTCGGAATGCTGATTCGCAGCCTGCAAAAACGCGAAAGTTATAAAACGCACTTTCTGATTCCGCATAAAGGCGACAAACTTTTGCCGCTGGCCGTAGAACAGGTACAGTATTTCTACATTGCCGACGGTATTACCAAAGCTGTCGTCAGCGACCGTGAAAGCTATGTCCTTCCGCATACGCTCGACGAGTTGACAGAAAGTCTCGATCCGACGCGTTTTTTCCGGGCAAACCGGCAATATCTCATATCACGCAACGCGGTACAGGATCTCGATCTCTGGTTCAATAACCGGCTGGCCATCAACCTCAAAATCCCGACCGACGACAAGATCCTCGTCAGCAAACTCCGCGTCAACGAATTCAAGACCTGGTTTGCAGGCAATTGATCGTTTGTTTGCACGAAAATATAGCAGTATGCGTATTCTTTCAGGCTGCTATATTTTACCCTGCTCATAATTCTTCAGAGGCTGGAAGTAATCCGTATGCTTTTGTCCCTTTATTGATTGTCATCTTGAATCCTTACGACTGCGTCATATTTCGTGCAAATCAGTTACGAATGCCGGATTCTTCATAGGGAGGACGAAGATAGCCGTAACGATGAGCCATGCAGTCCACCTTCATCCGTCGATTGTACCTTTAGCGATCGGGCTCCATAAAATCCGTTTGGAAACCGTATTTATCCGCTAAAAGGGTTTCAAGGTTCCTGACATCGAAGGACTGCAGGGAAAATAAATCCAGATCGACACTCTTACGATGTCCCAGATACAAGGCCAGTGCCGTGCCGCCGGCGAGGGTTCCGACTCCAGCTTTTTCAGCAGTTCAAGTGTTCGAGGCGCGACAGTTTGCGTGTATAACATCTCAGTTCCTCCTTTTTCAGGCTAAACACCGTACAAACAAAATTCATGTCCCGCGCCGAGAGCGAAGGGACCTCCTTGATGATCTCGCGGAATCCTTCAATACCGCCGTACAGGTCGAAAGCGGCAAAGTAATCTTTCAGCCATCCCCGTTCGATGATGCGCTGCACGACGATCTTACGCGAACGCTGCCAATCGAACTGCTCAAGGTCGTATTCCCAGAGCAGTGTCGCAGAGACCGAATTGCAACCCTTATTATCTTTATAATCATCGAATATCGTCATACGTCGAATCTTGTTTTCTCTTTACAAATATACGTTTTTTTTACGAGATATGCAATTCCTGTACCCGCCACGGAAAGTATCTATTCCGACATACCGGACAGAGCCGACATCCACCTTGTCGGTAAAGAAAAAGTGCGAGTTCACATATTCCGTTGTACGATTTTTCAGGTGTGGGTCATCCAGCCGTGAAACGGCTCGTGGATAAAACAGTGCGAGCGGTCGGGCTGTCCGTGATAGACCAGCCCGCCGACAACGCCGATTCGACCGTCGGGATAGCGCTGCTTGAAGAGGAACGAATAGGGTGCAAAATCGCGGTACAATTCGATTTCACACGGGTGCGAGGGATGCTTCTCCCATTGCCGGAGCTTTTCAAGACACTCCTGAAACGTTTTGTCGCCGATGCTTTCGGCGTACTGCACTACTTTATCGTAGTGCTCCTGACACATGATTTTCATTATTGCTGATGTTTTAACTGTTGTTTACGAATATATTCCAGTAACGGCGTTCCGTTCTTAACGGAAGCCGACAAGGTATAGATAGCTTTACGGGGTATTATCCGAATTTATCGAATGCAAGGCGCGATCAATCGAGTCCACGCAGTGACGCACGGCCGCCACAGAGATGAGGTCGCCGAACATTTCGTACCTTCCCGGTCGTTCTTTTGTGCGATGACTTGTTTGAGGACATCGATAGCCACCGAAAAATAAAGGGCCGCCGCCATCGACCCCCATTTCAGAATTTCTTTGATACGTTTGTCTATTATCATTTCTTTTGTCATGGATTTTTATAAAAATTAGAAACCCGGGAATATAGTCGGGTGTGGAATCTGCGATTATTTCTCTACTCCGTATGCCTGTTTGAGCGTGTGGAGAAACTTGCGGCATCCGTTGAACTGCGGAGCGCGTTTGCCGATCTGTCTGCGGAAACGAATGCCGGTTTTATGGGAAAGAGCTGTCACACTACGGTTCAGGGTGCCGTGCGTACGAAGCGGAATGGCGATTCCTTCCTGTCGGCACAGGGCGACGAAGTCCTCGGTGGAGATGAACTCTCCGGCGATGAACTTCGCTTTTTCATCCTGCAGGCGTCGTATTTGGCGGGCTTCGGCCTCCTTTTTTGCCTGTTCCCGTTGACGGCACCTCTCTTCGTCCTGCTGCCGGAGCCGCTCTTTACGATCTTCACGGTATTTGAGCAGCGGAGCCGTGTCGCGCCCCAGCTCCTCGTAGATTCGAACGAACATGATCGGCAGGTGCCGTCCTTGCTGCATGGTCTCCTCGATCGTCTTGTGAAAGTTCTGCACATAGGTCGAGCCGACGTGGGCCAGATCCTTGCCTCGAAGCAAGCGGCGGCTGTACGCCCCTTCCTGAAAATATACACCCTCGACGTTCAGCACGACGGCGATCAGGTCGTCGTCCTCCCGGTACGGATCTTTTTTGAAAAGATAGGTGTAGACGTTGTCACCCGCCTTTTCGAGTTCTGCATGGTGGGTGACGACCTTGTTCAGCGAGCTGTCGCTGAGTCTTAAAATTTTGGTTTTCATAGCAATAAGTAATTGATAGTTTCGGTTTATATAGTTTCTTTCTCCGAAGTGGCGGATGGCGTATCGTCGCGCATAAGCGCCGACAGGGCGGCCCGGCCGATGTTGTTGCTCTCGCGCGTAAGCCGTTCGTTTTCCGTGCGGCGGCTCTCTTCGAGCCGTTCGAACCGCTATGTTTCTGGTACTGCAAACAGAACCGGTACAGAGGGTTTTCCCGTTCATCGCCGTTCTGATGGGAGGCTGCGAACACTTCACACAATGTCGCTTCCTGTTTCGGGTTCTTACGGCTTTGCAGCAGCGTTCACAGTTGTTTATCCGGCAGGCTATCGACCAGTTCGTCGAACCGCCCGTCGTCAGTATGGTACAAATCCGGGAACATCTCCAGCAGAGCGGCTCCGATCACATAGAAGAGGTTGATGTGCATCTGTTCTTTGTAAGCGGTCTGGGAGCAGTCGTCCTCGCGGATAAAAAAGTCCGCCATCGCGTCGTAATTGATCCAGTAGCGGATCTCCTTTTCGAAGACGCTACCGCCTTTGTAAAGCGTGATACAGTCGCTATTCTGCCGTTCGTCTTCGTCGAAGGCTTCGGCGTCGAAACGCATGTCGAGGCCGAGCGGATCGAGGAACGGTCGGGCCTGCGCTTGCAGCATAGCGTCGTGCCATGCGCTTAATTCTTGAATGATTGTGTTTTTATTCATTTTTCCGTGTTTCATATTTGCAAACCTGTTCGGCGATCATATCGCAGAAACGCTGGCTCTCACGGAGATCGTTTCCGAAGTAGGCTAACATCCGTCGCAGGTCGTGGTCGTAGACATGCGCCCACTTCCCGTAGTAGTGGCGTCCCATGTTGCCGCCGAAGTGACGGATAAACAGCTCTTCGGTAAGAGCCTCCTCAGGTGCGAAATTGTAGTCCCATGTCAGCACCCGGCGGATCCTCTCGTAGTCGATCTCCACGATGCGCCAGCTGCCGGAGAGTGCAAAACCCTCATCAGCAGTGTTCTGCTCATCGTCCGGCAGGTTTTCGAACGTGCCGCTTCGGGTGCCGCATTCGATCCGTTCCGAGAAATCGTCCGAGATGGAAAATGGAACGGACTTGTAGCGTTTGTCGCATTCGTCCGGCAGGTTCAGTGTCACTTCGACCTTATGGCCGAAGAAATGCGTCATCAGTCGTTGTGTCTTCATATCGTCAGTTTTTAAGGTTACACATCGGAACCCATACTGCCTGCTTCCCGAAATCGGCCCGGCCCTTCTCGTCGTTGATCGGCTCACAGAGCGCGTCGGTCGATTCGTTCGGTTCGTCGGGGAACAGGTACGGCTGCGATTCGGGCCACTGTACGGGTTTGAAGTAGGCGTTGGTCGGCGGGTCTTGCTTGAATTGCTGAATATAGTCGTACTCCGTCACGTAGCGGGCGCCGTTGTCCTTACTCCCGAAGCTGGGATATCCGATATCATTCTCCTCAAAACGAGTCGTATCGTCGGGAAACTCCGTCAGCACGTAGAGGTCTTCATGCCAGATTTGTCCGCATTGGATGCAGTGGCAAGCGGTTTTCTCGATATCAAATTCCACATGTAGGCTTTCGCATTGCGGACACTCGGGCAACCGAAGAAGCTGCATCACGTCCTCGGCAAGGATCTCCAGACTACTCCAGAATAATTGTTCGCAATAATCTGAAGCCATCATGCGAGCTAATCGCTTTATGTCGCAATCTGTAATACCGCCTCCTGTTTTGTTAGCGGGGATTTGGCTTCGAAATATCCCCGCAGGTCGTCTAATAGTTGCTGTACCATATCGTGTCGTATTAAGAGGTTTGCTCCAGCCCGAACTCCCGACAGGCGGTGTGCAGGTCGTGGCTGAATTGCTGGCTATTGCAGTAACTGTCGCCCATAAGGCCGGCCAACCGGAGCAGCCCTTCGTCCGAAAGGCCGTCCGTCGAATAGCCGTAGCGATGCAGCGTTGCGCGATCCAAAAAGGCGATGTCGCACTTCCGGTCGGGATCGTCTTCGTTGGGATGGGTGTTGAGTTTTCGCTGCGTGAAATCGTAGATTTCGTCGAGGTACTCTTTCTCGCCCCAGTCCGTATTCTGATTTTGGCGGGTAAACTCGCCCGCCCAGACGATGATCGCACTGATCGTATCACGAGAATTATCGGTCGGACGAAACCCCTGCGTCCCGGCTTCGTAGGCGATGTCAACAAGGGCTTCGGCGTAATTGTGCAGGTCATCTGCCCCGGTGATGGAAACCGACAGCTTGCCGGTGAAATGGTCGATGGCCTCATGGTATAACCGGAGAAAAATCCCGTCCCGCTCGGCAAGCGCCTGCTCGCGGGTGATGCCTCGTACCGGAGATTCGTGACCGTCGATGAAAAACTGGAGTTGGGCCAGACGCATCACATCGTCACGCTCGTGATAATTGGGGATATTCGCCTCGACGAAGTCCCAGAGTCGGGCCGAAATCGGCCCGATCGATTGGTCGGTTAGTTTTGTATCCATAATTGTATTTTTTGTTCGTCCGAGAGTTTGTTCCACCAGCTATCGCCCGCATCGACGAATGCCTGGCAGCCATCTTCAGGTGAGAAATCGGTTTGGTGTAACCCCGTCAGGGTTTCCATCTTCTGAAAGTCTGCGGCACTCCACCAAGCCTCGGCGTCTTTGAGCAACGCCGAAGTTGGGCGTATCCGGACGAGCTCGTCGCAGTGATTGCAGTAGCTGCGGTCGAACTCCTCGCAGTCTCCGCCGTAGCGACCGCCTTCGTTGGGTTTGCTCCACACTTTGATCTCCACGTCCGCAGACCCGCATTCGCTACATCGGTACGGATCGTGGCGTTCATCCGAGAATCTCCATTCGAGCCAGTAGAACAGGCGTTGATACAACTGGCGGAATTTCCACTTGAGGTTAAAGCGTATCCGTTTCATGGCTCTGGTTGTTAAAGTGAAACAATATGTTCAATAGCATTCATGGCATTGTCAATTTTAATGTTATCCGTACCAACTGCACCGCAGGGGCTGCCCGTCCCATTTCCATGCAGTGCGGCAGGAGTCGATGCGGATATAATTTTTCGACAGTCGGTGCGTATGGATCTTGCCTTTGAAAACATCGGGCAGCGGGACAGTCGTTCCGCACATATAGCCGTCCTCGGTAGTTCGCTGGTCGAGCTGCCGCAGGTCTACCGCGCTGCCGCGGATCGCCATGACCTGATAGAAGTCGATATTGGTCTGCTCCCAGCCCCACGACGAGTAGAGGATCTCGCCGACACGGAGCGATTCGCGGAACGCCGTGGCAGCCTTTTCCTGCGCCTCGTCATGGCGGCGGAAGCGCTCGGCCTCCTGCCGGATACGCTCCATAGCCTTGTCGTATTCCTCTGGTGTGTGAGCCCTGTAAACATACCGGGGACGCTTCATCCCCGGCGTCCATGCCGCGATGCAGCGGCCGTTGCGACCCTGAAACCGGACCAGCGAGATATTATAGACTAATTCGGGGGCAAAACCCGTTCCCTGAGCGAGACGCTCGGCGTTTTTGTTGATACGATAGGTTTTCATCGGATTTCGGATTTGGGGTCGTTATTCGTTTCTTCTTCGACGATACGGAAATTGTCGGGATTCCATCCCTTGATGACCAGCGCGGCCTGTGCTTCGAGAACGCTCTGGAAGATGCGGCGCTTCTGCCACGATAAACAGATAAGTCCGGCGGAAATACGCCGCACGGAGCATCTTTGATATTCGAGGTGGCAGCGGCACGGGACAGGCCGGTAATGCAGGAAGCCGCGCATGCGCAGCAGCAACGTATGCTCGTAGGCTTTGTCTTCACGGCAGCGCGCCCATGCTTCGTATTTGTCCAGCCGGTCGGTAATCAGGGCATACTCGACAGCCCGTGAATAGCGGTTCCAGCCTTGCCAACAGCCCTTGAAGAAGAGCGACAAGAACTCCAGTTCGAGTGTCGGACGGCCCTTTGTGCGGAGCATCCGGGTCAGCTCTTCGATCTCGTCGTAGCGGAAATTGAGCGGACGGATGTTGTTCGCCGCCATGCATACCATCACCCGCTGATCGGGTGTTATCGTAATGCGTTTTACAATCATGTGACTCATAGAAATAGATAATTAAGATGTTGGTTCCTTATGGAAAAAGTCCGGACGGACATAGTAGCAGATGGTCGTGTGCCGCTCGTGGTCTTTGACGAGTTTTACCAGCTGCGGAGCGTTGTAAATGCGCCGCTGCGAGACGGGAGCATCGAGTGCATCCCACTCCGCCTGCGTTACGGCCTTCTGTTCGTCCCGGTAGCACCAGAGAATAATCCGGTTCGGCACCGGCGCCCGGAAGAGCTTGCCCTCATAGTCCGCTACAAACTGCACCAGTTCCTCGTCCGAGCCGAACGAGATACACGCGCCGCGGTAGAGGTCGCCATCCGTTCGCTCCGGGAACCGGTACAGGTCGAGCTTGCGCCAATGCTTCGTCGTGAAATCCCCGTAGAGCGGATTCGCCTCTTTGTATTCCCATACGCTCACACATGCTTCGAAGCGGACGGCTCCGTTACCGCAGGGCCCGTCATGGCCCCAGATTTGGAACTCCACACGCGCCGTTCCAGCGTAGCGGGTGTCGGAAGTGCTAATATCGACGAGCGGCCCTCCGCCGGCCACGCACCACACGCCGTCATCCGTCGGGGCGACGAACGGAATGAACGACACGACATGCACCGCCAGCGTGCCGTCGTCATTCACGCGGTCGATGCGGGCATCTTCCGAATAATCTCCGGCACGGGATGTATAGAGTATCCGATCCCCGGCTTTCGGAACTTGCGCAGAACGGGTGTTCCCGATGTGCATCACAAGGGCGTTTACGCGGTCTGCGTCCGCTTGTGTCAGGTGGTGTTCGGCGTCGTATGCAGCGTTCAGCGGCTGCAACGCCGCCACGCTATAAGGCTTACTTTTAATCTGTATCATAATCGGATAAAACAAAAGCGCCCTGCAACCTCTCGGTCGCAGGGCTCGGTTTGACAATGGTTGTATCTCAGGCCGCCTCGGCGGGTGTTTCTTCCTCGATCACAGGCTCTGCATCTTCCAGCCTCTCGGAGATCATCCGCACGGCCCGGTTCACGTCCGTGAGGATGTCGAACAGGTAGGTCGGCGCTTTCTGCAGTTCCTCCAGCCAGCCTTTCAGGTAGGCGGCATTCTCCTCGCGGGGCGTCGTGGCAAAGCCCAGCAGCGCCCCGCATAAGGCAGCCGAAAGTTCGGCAATCAGCTCCTCGCGGGCATAGTCCGCATCACCTCGTTGAGAGCCGAACTTCCGGCCGAGGCGCTCCTGTGTACCACTCGAATGGCTCATTTCGTGCAGGAGCGTTCCGTAAAATTCCGCACCGGAAGGGAACTGCTCCTTCAGCGGGCAGGTGATCCGATCGAGCGACGGGGAGTAGAACGCCCGATCTCCGTACTCGAGCCGAATGGGGCAGAGCCACGACTGCCGCTCCAGCATCCGGTCCATAGGGCCGCACGTCAGACCGTCCGAATAGTCTTTCGGTTCGGTCGATGTCGTAAGCTGCGCATAGCGTTCCGGCTGCTGCTCCTGCATGTCCGTCTGGTCGAGGTTGAAGACCGGGTAATAGCGCATGACGGGAATCAGGTCGTAGTGTTTCTGCTGCTCTTTAGGCAGGCGGTAGTATTCCGCCAATTCGATCTTCTTGCGGGTCTCTTTATGGCGGACGTACATCTTCCAGAAATAGACCGGAAAGGCGTCCGAGCCCTTGCGGATATTCAGCCTCTCTTCCTTGGCCTGCCGAAAGGTCATAAAGACGGGCGTACGGTAGTCCATGATCTCCGAGAGGAACAACAGCATAAGCACGTTGCCCGCGCGGTAAGGCGTGCCGCGCAGGTTGCGCGGAAGGCCGTGCGTCATATCGGCGATCCACGGCTTCTGCCAGTCGCCGGTGAGCGTTTCCATTTTCTTTATCACGAGCTCCGTCAGCCGCGGAGCGATCGTGTCGATAATCGTTTGATTCATAGTCGTAGGGTTTTAAGGAATAAATCACTCTTCTGATCGGGTCGCTTGCCGCCAGATGCGGATCTTCTCATCGTTCGTCTTGCCGCTCCACCACATGTTACAGGTGTCGTGGAAAGCCTTGCGATCATTTTTCAAGCTAAAATTCTCCGGATTCAGGCCGGTGATAATCGCCCGATCCTCTGCTGTCGTACCATGCTCCCACCACGGCTCGACCGTATCGGAAATCAATTCGCTCTCGCGTACCTGCCAGGTATGCTCCGAGCACTCGTTACACCATAGGTCCTCCCGATCGGGGACAGCTGGTATAATCTGGTCCGTATTGCTGTCTACCCATGTCAGATAAGACACTTCGAGCGAACCGCACTCTTCACAACGCCACGGATCGGCAGGCATCCCTTTCATTGGTTTTTCCGGGATGGAATTCTGTTGCAAAAGTTCCGAATCATTATTTCCCATAGTCGTAATAATGAAAAGACGGAGCAGGCATGACCTGCTCCGTCGGTTGGACATCAGGTTTGCGTTGTAGTTATGCCGCCATTTTCATCTCTTCGGGCATCCGGGTATCGGGTTCGATATCCGGGTCCGCGGGAATCACCGTCGGCAGCTCCTGCGGCTGAATCTCATCCGGCTGCATTTCCGGCTCTTCGGGCTGCTGCTCCGGTTCGAAATCCGGAGCTTCCGCAATGCTCGCTTCCATGTCGGCAGCTTCCGCCTGCGCCGTCAGATCGTCGATCTGCTCCTGCAGGCGAGCCTTGCGCTTCTCGTAGGTCTTCAGGTACTCCTGTATACCACTCCGGAAATTGGCTTCCCCCATCTTGTCGACCAGTTTTTCCATCATCACGGGAGC